>ENA-OQER01000082-OQER01000082.1-human-gut-metagenome-genome-assembly--contig:-NODE-82-length-47644-cov-3.726140_pt1 | contig 47644 bp, 55 predicted proteins | sample MGYA00242797_ERZ504639 | MGnify/ENA primary metagenome ERZ504639 (study PRJEB26092, sample SAMD00036306) | human gut metagenome | host: Homo sapiens | study: EMG produced TPA metagenomics assembly of... | reverse complement strand
TCACAGACTATACGGCAGACTTTATAGGCGCACCATCCTTCGCTGGGACGAAATGGCAAACCAATTATTGGATTGAGTCACGCTTCGGCTTTTAATTGTTAACCTTATCATATTAAAAACAAACTTATGAAGACAAAGTATTCACACTAGCCGCACTGCTATGCTGCGCATCAGCCATGTATGCACAAGAAAGTGGTTACAAATTCACGACTGTTGCATCACAGAAAGCAACTCCTGTCAAAAATCAGGCCTCTACCGGAACTTGCTGGTGCTTTGCCACCACTTCGTTCATGGAATCCGAACTGCTCCGTATGGGCAAAGGAGAATATGACCTTTCTGAAATGTTCATTGTACGCCAAAAGTACTTAAACCAATTGGAAGACAACTATTACCGGGGAGGCAACGGGAATTTAGGACAAGGAAGCCTTTCACACACATGGAAGAACGCTTTCAATCAAGTGGGTATCGTACCCGAGGAAGTATATCACGGAATCAATTATAACTCAGAGAAACATAACCATGGTGAAATGGTGAGATACATCAACGCTTTAGGAAACACAGCCGTTAAAATGAAACGTCGCAGCGCGGAATACTACAAGCTGATCAACAATCTTTTCGATACTTATCTAGGAGAACTTCCTGAAAAGTTCACTTACAAAGGAAAAGAATACACTCCGAAATCTTTTGCCGAAAGTCTGGGTTTGAACATGGACGATTATATTGAACTGACTAGTTTCACTCACAAACCGTATTACCAGAAATTCTCTCCGGAAGTACCCGACAATTGGGAAAATGAACAAATGTACAATCTTCCGCTGGACGAAATGATGGAAGTTGCCGACTATGCTTTGACCCACGGATATACCGTATGTTGGGACGGTGATGTCAGTGAAAAAGGTTTTTCATTCAAAAATGGTGTAGCCATCAATCCGGTAGTGAAAAAAGTGGAAGACCTCTCGGGTTCCGACCGTGCACGTTTTGAAAAGATGGACCCTAAAGAACAAAAAGAGATGCTGGCGGAAGCCTACAAATTTGAAAAACCGTGTCCCGAAGTAAATGTCACTCCGGAAGTCCGTCAGGAAGGTTATGAAGCATTTGTCACTACAGATGACCACCTGATGCATCTTACCGGTATTACCAAAGACCAGAACGGGACCAAATACTATATCACCAAAAATTCTTGGGGTACAGAACGCAATACATTTGGCGGTTATCTGAATATGTCCGAAAGCTATGTACGTGCCAAGACTATTTTCCTCATGGTGCATAAAGATGCTATTCCGGCTGCAATCAAACAGAAATTAGGAATTAAATAAAAAAGAAAAGAGCAGGCGTCCGTTTTTCTAAAATAGACGCCCGTTTTTTGAAAACAGATATCTGGATTCCCAATACATACTTGTGTTTTCAAATGGACATCTATTTTTTAGTAAAAGATTCATAATAACTATGACGAAAAAGAACTTATTTACATTAGTCTTATGTTTATTCTGTCTCGGAACCACAACTCATGCACAACATATCCCCACATTGGAGGAAGCTGTATACGGAGGACTGATCAAGACAGAAGGCGGAAGCAACGTGAGTTGGATGAAAGATGGAGAACGTTATTCCAAAATAGAAAAAAATGCCGAGGGAGCATACGAAGTCACTGCCTATAAAGCAAAGGACAATTCCAAAGAAGTGCTGATCCCTGCCAATATGCTTCTGAATCCGCAAACAGGAAAACCTATCTCTGTCCGCAATTTCATATTCAGCGAAGATAACTCCAAAGTATTGATCTACACCAATACTCGTCGCGTATGGCGTTATGATACCCGCGGTGATTACTGGGTGCTTAATTTGAAAAACGGCAAACTGCAACAATTGGGCAAAAGCTTGCCGGAAGCTACCTTAATGTTCGCCAAGTTCTCGCCGGATGCCAGCCGGGTAGCATATGTCTCCAGAAACAACATTTACGTAGAGAGTCTGGCTGACGGGAAAATCAACCAACTAACTCAAGACGGAAATAATGAAATTGTAAACGGAACATTCGACTGGGTATACGAAGAAGAATTCAACTGCCGCGACGGTTTCCGCTGGAGTCCCGACGGGCAATACATAGCCTATTGGCAAAGCGATACCCAAGGTACGGGATGGTTTGATATCATCAATAATGTAGATTCCATTTATCCTAAAATCCAACGTTTCCTTACCCTAAAGCCGGAACAGCAAACTCCGCTGTAAAAGTAGGCTATGTATCCGCCGACGGTGGAAACACCACTTGGCTGGCTCTTCCCGGTGATGCACGTAACCACTATATTCCCCGTATGGAATTCATTCCGGGCTGCAACGAACTGTTCATCCAGCAAATGAACCGTGCCCAAAACACCAATAAAGTATGGATTGCGAAAATAGGTGAAAATACCCCCGTCAATATCTTTACCGATCAAGATGCCGCATGGTTGGAAACGAATGACAATGTGCGTTGGTTGAAAGGGAACAAGTATTTCACTTGGGAAAGCGAACGTGACGGATGGCGCCACCTGTATCGTGTAAGCCGTGATGGTAAAGAAATCAAGCCCATCACCCAAGGAGCTTTTGATTATATTCAAGAAGTAGGTGCGGATATGGATAAAGGTTTTGTATACTTTATCGCTTCTCCCGACAACTTCACCCAGCGCTATCTCTACCAGGCACGTCTTTTCGGCAATGGAGAGGTAAAGCGGCTAAGTCCTGTTGACCAAAGCGGGCAACATCGTTATATCATGTCACCGTCCGGCAAATGGGCAGTCCATACATTCAGTAACTCGGAAACTCCCCCTGTAATCGACATGGTGTCTTTCCCTGCCCATAAAAGTGTACGTCTGATTACTGACAATGCAAAAGCCAAGGAGCAATACAAAGCCTTGGGGCTACAACCAAAAGAATTTGTAAAAACCCGTTCAGGAGAATTGGAACTGGATGCATGGATGATCAAACCCGTAAACTTTGATCCCAGCAAAAAATATCCGGTCATAATTGATGTCTATGGAGAACCTGCCAACGCCACTGTACAGGATGTATGGAGCGGAGGAAGTTTATGGCACCAATACTTGGCAAACCTGGGGTATATCATAGTCAGCATCGAGAACCGTGGTGCCAATGCACCCCGTGGACGCGAATGGCGCAAATGTATTTATGGAGAAGTCGGAACCTTTGCCAGTGAAGATCAGGCAAGAGGCATCCAAGACTTGGCACGTCAATACTCTTTCATTGACACCACACGTATCGGTATCACCGGCTGGAGTGGTGGAGGCAGCCAGACTCTGAATAGTATGTTCCGTTATCCCGATGTTTTCCACACAGGCATTGCCATTGCTTTTGTGGCAGACCAGCGTCTGTATGACACGATTTATCAAGAACGTTACATGAACACCCCTCAAAATAATCCGGAGGGTTACCGCAAAGGGTCTCCCATCTCGTATGCAGCAGGATTGAAAGGCAACTTGCTGTTAATTCACGGTACAGGAGATGATAATGTCCATTACCAGAATTGTGAAATGTTGGTCAATGAACTGGTACGGCACGGAAAGATCTTCTCACAGATTTCTTACCCTATGCGTTCCCATGGAATTTATGAAGGCGAGGGAACCAGCTTGCATCTGCGAAAGACAATGGCTGATTACTGGTTGAAAAACCTGCCTGCCGGAGGAAAATAAATATGCCAAAACTTTTGCTGATATGATTATATAGTTTGCCATTCTGGGCATTAGTGAAGCTTTTCATATACATAAAGTGATTAGAAACCCACAAAAGTTCAGGATGGCAGACTGATAAATCTGCTTCGTTTTAGCAAACTTTACACTAAACCAAAACACATAAACTAAATGAAGAAAATACAACTATTCTTATTACTATTTCTGTTAATATCCATTACGCAGCACATCAATGCCCAATTCCCTGTCAAAACAGAATATACCGTTGAGATGGGAGGAACATCGGGTAAAGGAACTTACGCACTATGTGGCTTACTGCCAATAGGCAAGGTTTATCTTCTGTCAATACTGAAAATGGTTATTTACGGGCAGGAATTGCACACACAATGCCATTAAACCAACATTTCGGCTTCAGTGCAGGACTGGATTTGGCAACCGCTACAATTTCACCTCCTCATTCATCATCCAACAGGCCTATGCAGACCTTAGCTACCGATGGTTGAACCTGAGCATCGGCAGTAAAGAACGCTTGCCCGAATTAAAGAATTCCAAGTTAAGCAGTGGAGGCATGGTAGAATCAAATAATGCCCGCCCCATTCCCCAAGTACGCTTGGAAGTTCCCTATTATGTAGCCATACCAGGTACCCATAAATGGCTTTATTTGAAAGGACACATAGCCTATGGACGTTTTACTGATGACAAATGGCAGGAACATTTCACTTCCATAGGTAACAAATATGCCATTGATGTACTTTACCACAGTAAATCGCTTTTCGCCAAAGTAGGAAACAAAGAACATTTTCCGGTAGAATTTGAAGGAGGAATACAAATGTCCGCTCAATTCGGCGGAGACCAATATATTGCAGGACAAAAAGAGCCTGTAATAGATATGCCTACCCGGTTTGTTGACTTTATGCGCGTATTGGTTCCTATGGCTGGAGATGATACCACACCCGAAGGCGAACAAGTAAACATCTACGGAAACCATGTCGGTAGTTGGAATTTTGCCGCAACAGCTTATCTTAACCAGTGGAAGGTAAAAATCTATTATGAACATTATTTCGACGATCACTCCCAAATGTTTTTCCAATACGGACGCTGGAAAGACGGACACATCGGACTGGAAATAACTTTTCCAAAAAACCGCTTCATTGATACTTTTGTATACGAAGGATTAGGAACAAAGGATCAAACCGGACCTATGCTGTATGACTCCTTTTGGGGGAGTTTGAAGAGCAAATCAGTGCTAAAGATAATTATTACAATCATTACCTCTATCAAGGATGGCAGCATTGGGGAATGGGAATAGGCAATCCTCTACTTCCCGGACCTATTTACAACAAGAATGGACAGATTACTTTTATCAGCAACCGTGTACTGGCACATCACATAGGATTCTGCGGTTCCCCCTGCCAATCGCTGAGTTATCGTATGCTACTCTCCTACTCCCGTCATTGGGGTACTTATGATAATCCTCTGAATGAAATAAAGAAACAATTCAACTCTTTGTTTGAAGTAACTTATGCTCCACAACAACTGAAAGGATGGAGTTTCACTGTATCCGGAGCTATGGATCGCGGCAGCATGCTTGGAAATAATTATGGTGGAATGCTGGTTATCCGCAAACAAGGAATTATCAAATCAGGCAATAAATAAAAGTTTTAACTGTCAACCCAATCAACATATGAAACAAATATTATTATTCATACTCTTTATGCTGGGAATCAGCAGTTGTGACAAAGCTCCCATCAATGGCAAATTAGATGCAGATGGCAATTAATGACTATAGAATATACTAATGGAAAAATAGAAGAATGTAACCGCATTTATTATAGTATCCAGTTACATTTGGTGGAAATCAGTGCCAAAGGTGGAAATGGAGGCACTCATATCGGACGTTTCTCTTATAAAGGAGATGAGGTAACCATGAGTGAATTCCGCCACCGGGGAGATGAAGAAAAACTAACGACACTGAATGAATTGAAACCTTTCGGACTTAATCAAGCTATTAATCATCTTAAAGTGGAAAAAGCAACAGGCAAGAAACTAATTCTGAAATCTGATTATGCACGCCTCACATTCAGAAAGTTCTAAAAAAGTATACCACAGACTACGCAAACTATCTGCTGATAAAATATGAAAAAACAATTTATACGCTATAGCGGTGACAAAACACTATGCCGGATTTCTAGAAATTAATTTATCGGCAGGAATAAAACTAGTGCCACCACTCATGGAGCCGGCTTTACAAATATTGAAGCCGGCTTCATAAAACAAGTTCTTTACTTTCCTGTAGTCTGTGGTGAAATAAATTTATCTTCTAGGCTTAATATCCAATTTTACCGGTTTCAACATGTTCTCCGGACTTAGAATTGTATCCAACTCTTCCTTATTTAAAATACCATGTTCCAAGACCAGTTCATAGACACTTCTACCTGTTTCCAACGCTTCTTTTGCAATCTTTGTAGAATTTTTATAACCAATAATCGGATTCAATGCGGTTACTACACCAATACTGTTATGCACTTCAATCTTGCAGCGTTCCGCATTAGCAGTAATACCTTCTACACAACGTGTACGCAGGGTTTCAAAACCATTGACCATTAAATCTACAGATTCAAAACAACACTGTGCCATCACCGGTTCCATAGCATTCAGTTCCATTTGAGCAGCTTCGCCAGCCATAGTCACGCATAGTTCGTTACCTATTACTTTATAACAAATCTGATTCATCACTTCAGGAATCACCGGATTCACCTTACCTGGCATTATAGAAGATCCCGGTTGCATAGCCGGAAGGTTGAATTCTCCTAAACCACAACGCGGTCCACTGGCCAGCAAACGTAAATCATTACATATTTTATTTACTTTTACGGCTACCCTTTTTAAAGCTGAAGCATAACCTACCAAGCAGGAAGTATCTGAAGTAGCTCCTACCAATCTGACGACAATTTGAAATCAAAACCTGTAATTTCACACAATGCTTCCACACATTTTTCTGCATATCCCGGTTCCGCACAAATGCCTGTACCAATAGCGGTAGCACCCATATTTACTGTCAGGAAGTCTGCCGCCGCTTCATTCAAATGACGAATTTCGTCTCTCAATATACTGGCAAAACCATTGAATGTCTGACCTAAAGTCATAGGTACGGCATCTTCCAACTGAGTACGCCCCATTTTGATGATATGTGCAAACTCCTCTCCTTTCTTATGGAATGCACCAATCAGCGATTCCAAATAAGGAAGAAAACGAAGATGAGAATAATACATACCAATATGGATTGCAGTGGGATAAGCATCATTCGTTGATTGTGAGCAGTTCACATGGTCATTAGGAGAGCAATATTGATACTCGCCACGTTTGTGTCCCATAATCTCCAAAGCACGGTTAGCAATGACTTCATTAGCATTCATATTGGTAGAAGTACCGGCACCTCCCTGAATCATATCCACCGGGAATTGCTCATGATGCTCACCATTTAAGATTTCCTGACACGCCAATACTATGGCATCTTTTTGTTCTTTAGTTAATAAACCTAACTCATAGTTAGCCATTGCAGCTGCCATTTTCGTAATGGCAAGACCGTTAATAAACAACGGATATTCATTTAGATGAAATTTACTAATTGGGAAATTTTCTATGCCTCTTAGAGTTTGCACACCATACAATGCACTGGCCGGAATTTCGCGGGCACCAATTAAATCACTTTCTACTCGGGTTTCTTCTGTAAGTTTTGTTTCCATGATCAGGTTATTTATTAGTTTATCATTTCTTATTTTATATAGCAAAGGTATAAACTAACATTGATATCAAAATATAATCTGATATAATTTTAAAATATTATTTTATACATGTTTATTGCTGCAAAACAGACAACAAACTTACATTATGAAAGTTTACTCAGTTAACAAAGTCTTATATCATTTGAAGTTCATTCAAAAAACAGACATAAAAAAAGGCGTCCATTCAGAACGCCCTTATTCTATTTTTTAACTTCGGAACTCTTATTTCACCTTTATTCTATCAAAGCCTTCTCCAAATACACCAATGACAGCACTTTGTGATACAAATGCGTTCGGATCGATATCTTTTATCAAACGGAATATAGTAGTAGACTCACGTTTTTTTGCCAGCACAAACATCATTTTCACACCCGCACCGGTATAACAACCTACTCCGTCAATGAACGTCACCCCTCGATGAAGATCTTTATTTATGCGATGCCCTATTTCTTCATGCTTCTTCGAAATGATAAAGAATTGCACTGACTGACGAGCACTATTTACCACCTGATCCAAGACAAAGCTGGATATAAACAAGACAACATATCCATATACCACCTTCTCCCAATCATGCAATACAAAATAACTGGAAGAGATAATAACCAAATCACACATCAAAATAACCCGGCCCAAAGTAATATCACGATACTTATTGACAATAGCAGCTATAATATCCGTACCTCCTGTGCTACCATTGGCAGAAAAAGCGACACCAATACCACCTCCGCAGAAAAAGGCTCCCAAGACACAAGCCATGAAAGGTTGATCATGTATTAAAGACTCTCCCCCTGTCAAATCCTGTATGATAGGCAGAATAGAAGTCAGCACAAATACAGCATAGATGGTTTTCACACTAAACTTCCATCCCAAAATAACCAAAGAAAGTATCAACAATACTCCGTTTATTCCCAAATAGGTGTACTGAACCGGCAAACCGGTAGCCCAATAAACAATAGAAGCAATACCTGGCACCGCACCTGAAGGAAGGTCATTAGGTAACAAAAAGACGGTCCATCCGATAGCATACATCAGCATACCAAGAGCAATCAACATATAATCCCTTAGTTCTCTGATAACCCGTTGCTTACGCGTCGTAATAAAGACTGAATCCATGTGAGTTTTCCTTTATAAAATCATATTGTCCGCAAAAGTACAAAAAGATTGAATCACTTGGCTTCAAAAGGTGACATTTTTTCAAGTAAAAAGTCCTGTTAATCTGATTTATCAAAAACAACAGTACTTTTCACCCTTTATTATTCTTTGGGGTGTAAATACCAATCTTTATAATCCGCACCAAAAGAATCTCTCCACTGTTTAAACTCGGGATAATAGGTGGTAATAGACACCTTCTCTGAAGGCCATCTAAATTCACTGTTACTGATATTTATAGCGAAAGGCATATTATCTTCTGCTATATAATACATTGGGGAACCATTGGAATCTTGACTCAAATCACTACCCGTACCACGTAACTCTCATCAGCTACGCTTGTCGCTTATAGCCTGACAAATGTACTTCATGAGAACGTTTATTCACAAAAATGAAAGAATTGTAAGGCGGATAAGCATCCATATCGCTTACTTTATCATATTTTTTAAATCCGATCACTACAGTCACAGGCTTTTTGAGAACAGGCTTTATATCAGAAAAAAGTATTAATACAGGCTTTTCTATTCCCGGCTCAAGTTTTTTCCGATCACATTACCTTCTTGACTCACCTGCACCAAATCGATATGCTCCTTCCCTACGTAATCCAACTGGAAACCAAACCCATTTGTATAAGTAGCACCATCATTCATCGGAGTAAAAGTAGTAGTGGTGCGCACCAATGCGTTAGAAGATTTATCTTTCACAACTGTACTGGAATAATATATCACAACATCATTCATATCATAATCATTCTTATCAGCCAATTGTCCTCATAAGCCAAAGACCCTTTGACTACATACGAAATTTCACCCTTATTTACTTCATCCGGTATATTAGGAGTAGGTTCTACAGAAGAAGAAGCAGATGCCATAATAGCAAACTGTACATCATTAAAACGCATGTCCACATTATCTTCCATAGCCATAAAGAAACAATTGTCCAGTTCCGGATCACTTAACAAAACTGAACGTTGCTCTTTATTATCGTTATATGCAGGATTAGAATAACGAGGAAAAACACCCTTTTCTTTTCCAAATCCCATTCCCAATAAAATCCATCCAATATGAGTGCCTTGGGGGAATTCATCTTCATACTTGCTTTGTTCCTTATTCCAATATTTTAGTTTTATTTGCTCACCGACTAAAGATTTAGGAGCATTCCTACTGGAACGAGGAATCAGGATGGTCTTTTTTATGGTAGCCATGTCCACGGACTCTCCTTCTTTATAAGTATAATAAGCAACCATATCCTCCCACGTAGTAGACGAGAAATTAAAATAAGTCGCTACCAAACCTGTAGATTTAGTTATTACCATATCATTACTCCCTGAAGTACGCAGTTCCGGAAATCTTTCCAACAAATTACGATTATCTACTACTATAGAACGGCTTAAATTACTGCATCTCTCTAAAAAAGCACCAGGTATATCCAACTTTTCAGGCAACAAATAATCAGGAACCCCATTTTCATTCCAATTACCCAATACATCATATCCGTCAGGATAACTCACTCCTCCCATTACTGCTCTAGAACGCCCATCGGCAGACAGTTGTGCCTTATAATCAACATAATTAAAGGTTAGTCCGTCAGATAGTAATTCCAATTCAACAGGTGATACGACCAACACATTATCAGTTACCAGCCATACCTTTTTCAAATAAGCCGGCAAAGATACTTTTGAAAAAAATCTACCATTCATATCAGTCGAAGCAGCATAAATGGGATTTATATCTTTAAACTCCCAAGTATTTTCAACTAATTCCATAGGATATTCATCATACAGATAAAAAGCAGTCTGTACTTTCATACCATAATCAATAATAAGTTGACTATTACGGACAGTAGTAAAATCAAAAAAATCGTCTTTATTGATTTTTTCCTCCCCTTCTTCCCCTCCCCCCCGTGTATATATCATGCATATTACGCAAGCAAGACACAAAGAAACTGATAAGCAGATGATCCAAAATTTTGTTTTCATAAAGTAGTGCGTGATTATTTTCGACAAATATAGCCATAAATAACTAAAAAACAACTAAATAGTCAAAAAAAACTGTCCCCCGACTCACGTCGGAGAACAGCCACAACACAAACACAAAATAAAACACGACAAAACTACTATGCAATTTTTTAGCCTGCTCTATGTTTTGAGTAACATAACTACCGCCAATCAGGTATTCACATATCCAAGAGGGGTTTCAGGTTATTTGCATCTATAAAACGCCACACTAGCGTCCTTTGTTCATCGGTCTTTCTAAAAATATCTTAATTCTTATTGAATTCCTCTTTCTCTTAGCTTCAACTGCCAGTTCCAAGCTGAACGTAGAGTGTCCTCCAAATTGGCTTCTGCCTTCCATCCCAACTCCTTATTAGCGAAGTCAGGATTAGCCCATACCTTCTCAATATCTCCGGCACGACGACCCACGATCTGATAATTAAGTTTCACACCGGTAGCTTTTTCAAATGTATTGATCAGTTCCAATACAGAAACGCCTTTACCCGTTCCAATATTAAAGACTTCCACCTTCTCCTTCTGCTTGTTATTCAAAATGCGATCCATTGCGATAACGTGAGCCTTCGCCAAATCCACTACATATATATAGTCACGGATGCAAGAACCGTCCGGTGTATCATAATCATCCCCAAACACACTCAGTTTTTCACGAATACCCATTGCTGTCTGAGTAACGTAGGGTAACAAGTTTTGTGGAACACCATTAGGTAATTCACCTATTAATGCAGTGGGATGTGCGCCAATAGGATTAAAGTAACGCAACATAATAGCATTAATAGGCGATCCCGAAGCAACTGTATCACGAATAATTTCTTCATTGATCTGTTTTGTATTACCATACGGAGACTCAGCCTTCTTAATCGGAGCCTCTTCCGTTACAGGAAGAACATCGGGCTGACCATACACCGTACATGATGATGAAAAAATAATACCTTCTACTCCATGTTTCGGCATTAACTCCAACAGGTTAATCAATGAAACCAAGTTATTGCGATAATACAACAACGGTTTTTGTACCGATTCACCCACAGCCTTGCTAGCCGCAAAATGAATAATACCTTTTATGCCCGGATATTTAGTAAACAGCTTGTCCATTCCCTCAAAATCCAAGCAATCCAACTTTTCAAATGCAGGACGGATTCCTGAAACCTTTTCTATATTATCTACCACATCGGCGCTTGAATTGGACAAATTGTCCACAATCACTACGTCGTAACCGCTATTTTGCAGCTCTACTACCGTATGAGAACCGATGTAGCCGGTTCCTCCTGTTACTAAAATTCTTTCTTTCATAATACTTAATATTCTGTCGTTTTCTAATAGGTTCAAAACAACTTCGACGGGTAAATCCCTTTTCGTATCATATCATTGATACGAAGCAGGACTTGTATCTTGTCATCATGCGATACCAACCCATCCATCTGGCAGGTGTCTCAATCACTTTCACCCTAACTCCGTCAGCAATACGCTCATTCATAAAAGCCGGAATAGAATAATGAGCTTTCATATCCATTCCATTCTCATCTATAAACTTATCGAACGCCTTCTTCATCTCACCAAATACCTGCGGAGTAAATCCCCACATATTCATTGAAACCAAGCTGTTGTCATCCAAAGCTACCCATTTATGTAATTCATTAGGATACATCGGATTTCCACTTATCCGTTCTACTCCTACACGGTCTGTAACGGACAACAGATATCCCTTTTCATCCACTTCACAAATACCACGGGTAACCCCTCCGCTTTCCGCCAATACATTTCTCAGCCTGTAGCAAATATTGAAACTATGGTAGTCAGCTTCTCCCAACATCACCAGATTATCATATAACAATTCAAAACTTTCTCTTTGGTAAAAGTTCACGGCATTTATCACACCGAATGGAGAGTCAATCAACTCTTCTCCCATCAAAACAGCTCTTACCGAGCCGTACAGTGCTTTGCGTTTCGGATTACGCTTTTCTTCAGGAATCGTTTCCACATCCTGATAAACATACTCCACTTCTACCACATGTTCATATTTGCCTGATACCAGTTTCTTGAATTCTTGTTCAAAATGTCTGCTTATGACAAATACGATCTTATTAAATCCGACTCTTACGGCATCATATATGGAAAAATCTAATATTGTTTCGCCATTAGAACCTATTCCCTCCAGCTGTTTCAATCCACCATATTTATTCCCCATAGTGGCCGCGAGTACAATCAAGGTCATAGCCATTTAATCTCTCTATTAATTCTAATGCAAAAATAAGCATAAAAATTGAATTTACGGACAAGAACAATGGATTTCTTTCTAATAAAAAAGTCCGAAGCTGTGCTCCGGACTTCTGAATCGGTTTATTTTAACGATGAAGTGAACTATTCTATTCCAAACAGAACACCCAAACCTTTGTCTACACCTGAAAATCCCATGAATGCCATTGCCAGCAGACCGGCAGTAACCAATGCGATAGCCATTCCCTGCATTCCTTTAGGTATATTCACCAAACTTAATTGTTCACGGATACCTGCAAACAATACCATAGCCAAAGCAAAACCAAGAGCTGTAGAGAAGGCGTAAACCACGCCAGTCAACAAATCAAAATCTTTCTGAATGACCAAGATAGCTACACCCAAAATACAGCAGTTAGTGGTTATCAACGGAAGGAATACTCCTAATGCCTGATAAAGGGCAGGAGACACTTTCTTCAATATGATTTCCACCATCTGTACCAATGCTGCAATGACAAGGATAAACGCAATGGTCTGCAAATATTCCAACCCGAAAGCATCGAGTACAAATTTCTGGATAAGATAGGTAACAATGGTAGCGATGGTAAGCACGAATGCAACAGCCGCACCCATACCCGTAGCTGTCTCAACTTTTTTGGATACACCGAGGAACGGGCAGATACCCAAGAATTGTGACAACACAATGTTGTTCACAAATATAGCGGTGATAAATATCAATATATATTCCATATTCTTACTTTTTACGGGTTATGCTTTCTTCAGTTTATTCACAATCGCAATAAGGTATCCCAATGCAATGAAGGCTCCCGGTGCGAGAACGAAAATCAACATTCCGTATTGCTCAGGCATGATAGCGATATCAAACAACTTGCCTGTGCCTAGGAACTCACGTACACCACCAAGGATAGTCAATGCAAGAGTAAATCCGAGCCCCATACCCAGTCCATCGAAGAATGAAGGCACGGGACCGTTCTTTGCTGCAAAAGCTTCGGCACGTCCCAGCAGAATACAGTTTACTACGATCAATGGGATAAACAAGCCCAAAGTAGCATAAAGTGCCGGCACATATGCCTGCATAATCATCTGCAACAAGGTTACGAATGATGCAATAACCACAACAAAGGCCGGAATGCGCACCATATCAGGTATCAAATTCTTAATGGCCGAAATTACAACATTAGAACAGATTAATACAAAAGCCGTAGCCAATCCCATCCCCATACCATTGATGGCAGAAGATGTTGTTCCTAATGTAGGACACATACCCAAAAGGAGTACAAACGTGGGATTCTCTTTTACAAATCCCGTTCATCAATACTTTAAAATTATTCATAGTCTGCTCCTTCCTTATTTTTATTTTTACAATCTTGCTTGGGACATTCTACTTTTTGCAGTCTGCCTTATCGCAGTTAGCAGGATCACATTTATCGCTACAAACAGTCTTGCAGGCTGTAGAGTCACAAACCTGCTTACATGCCTCGTTTCCTTCACATTGAGCATCGCAGGCAGTAGCATTTTCGGCAACAGTTTCAGACACTTGCTGAGTTGCACCACTAGCGCCATCCACATTCTGACCACTATATGCTGCATAAGCATTGTTCACAGCTTTTAGAAAAGCACGTGTAGTGATGGTAGAAGCTGTGATAGCATCTATCTGACCACCATCCTTATTTACCACCAATGCTCCCTGTCCCGGATTCATACCGGTAATGTCGCCTTTTGCACCTTTCTTAAACCAATCAGCCGCCTTTGACCCCAAGCCCGGAGTCTCAGCATGGCTCAACAAAGAATAGTCTATGATATTTCCCTCTTTGTCAAAACCTACCAGCACACTCAAAGCGCCACCAAAACCATTGGCAGAAGATTCTACGGCAGCACCAATAAATTCGCCACCCTTAGTTGCCTTATATATTTTATAAGTAGCACCATCCAATTCTATAGTTTCAGGAGCTTCCGCAGGATTGTTATCAAACCCCGGAACTACAACTGCAATAGCGTCACTCAAAGCTTTTGCATTAGCCTCAGCAATAGGACCGGCAGTCAGTTGGTTGACATAAGCCAAAAGTCCGGTTGCAATCACAGTAATCGCCGTCAGTACGATAACCATGTTTTTCAAAGATGATTCTAGTTTTTTCATTTCTTCACTACCTCCCCGAATCTTTTAGGTTTACAATAAGTATTGATTAACGGAGTGAATGCGTTCATAATGAATATAGCGAAAGACATACCTTCGGGATATGCACCGAACAAACGGATAACCACGGTCAGGAAACCAATAGCCACACCGTATATAATCATACCTTTATGAGTCATAGGCGAAGTAACATAGTCGGTTGCCATGAAAATAGCACCCAACATCAAACCACCTGTAAACAAGTGAGCCAACGGAGATGCGTAAGCCACCGGATCAACCAAATGCATCAGACCGGCAAATACAAATACAGTCACCAGAATAGATACAGGAATATGCCAGGAAATAATCTTTTTCCATAGCATATATCCCAGGCCAAGCAATAAAGCCAATGCACTCACCTCACCTAGCGAACCCGGGTTATTACCCAGAAACAGACTTAATGTATCGGGCAACTGACCTAAAGCATTTACATCACCCTTTACAGCCATTTTCATCAATGCCAGCGGAGTAGCACCGGTTTCAGCATCGGTATAACTTCCCCATTGTTGAACCAACGGCCATGAAGTCATCTGCACAGGAAAAGAAATCAGCAAGAAGATACGACCTACCAACGCAGGATTAAAAGGATTACAACCCAATCCGCCGAAAGTCATCTTGCCCACACCGATTGCCACCAACGCACCGATGATAATAATCCAAAGCGGCAAGTTGGAAGGCAGATTGAATGCCAGCAACACACCGGTTATAATAGCCGAACCATCACAGATGGTAGAGCGTTCTCTCTTCAAAATAAACTTGGTAATCGCCCATTCGAAGAATACACAAGCAGCAACCGAGGTCAAGGTCACCACCACGGCGCCCAGTCCGAACATATAAAATGACACCAGCAACGCAGGTATCAACGCAATGAGTACACCATACATATTCTTCTGTATGCTGTCACCGCTATGAACGTGAGGCGATAATGATACTATTAATTTATTAGCCATACTATTTTGTCGAATTATTTTTTAGCATTACGTGCACGGATAATACCGCCTACTGTGCCCTTACCCAAACGGATATAGTCCAGCAAATAACGATGAGACGGACATGTAAACTGACACGAACCGCACTCGATGCACGACATTACATCTTCTTTCTCTACTCTCTCCCAATCCTTATGAGCTGAAAGTGTTGCCAATAAGAAAGGCTCCAGTCCCATGGGACACACGTTAACACACTTGGCACAGCGGATACAGGGCTGAGCTTCCGCACGGGCAGCTTCCTTATCATTCATAATCAGCACACCCGAACTACCTTTACAAATAGGAACTTCTGTATTAACCAGTGCTTTACCCATCATCGGACCACCACCAATCACTTTTCCCGTATCTTCGGGCAAACCGCCAGCCGCATCAATCAGCTGGCTCATCGGAGTACCCATACGAGTGAGAAAATTAGATGGATTTCTGACAGACTTACCTGTAACGGTTACAATGCGTTCAAACAAAGGTTTGTTTTTCTGAACGGCTTCATAAACGGCAAATGCAGTACCTACATTCTGAACTACCGCACCCACATTGATAGGAATAGCGGGAGGAGCAGGAACCTGGCGACCGATCACAGCATCTATCAACTGTTTCTCACCACCTTGCGGATATTTCACTTGCAAGGGAACCACCTCTATACCGGGATATTGAGCAGCTTTTTCAGTCATCAACTTAATAGCATCCGGTTTATTATTTTCAATACCGATATATCCCTTGGTTACTTTTGCAGCTTTCATCAGAATGCTTACGCCCACCAGTACTTCGTCTGCCTTTTCCAACATCAAACGATGATCGGCAGTGAGGTAAGGCTCACACTCTACAGCATTGATAATTACACATTCCGCCTTGCAGCCCGGAGGAGGAGAAAGTTTCACATGAGTAGGGAAACAAGCACCGCCCATACCTACTACACCTGCATTTTTCACTTTAGCAACGATTTCTTCGGGTGTGAGAGCACACTCTTTCACCAATGTCGAACTGCGGTCTATTGATTCTTCCCATTCGTCACCATCCACATCGATAAAGATAGCCGGCTTGCGGTAACCGCTTGCATCGATTACGGCGTCTACCTTGTTCACTTTACCGGATACAGACGAGAAGATGGCTGCTGAAACAAAGCCACCCGCCTCAGCAATCTTCGTACCTACTTCACCACATCGCCTTTTTTCACGATGGCAGTAGCAGGAGCACCGATATGCTGTGACAAAGGAAATACCGCTTGCTTAGGAAGTGCAAGGGTTTCAATGGCTTTGCCTGCTGACAATTTATTTTCTGCTGGATGTACTCCACCAATTCTAAATGTCTTCACTGTTATATCTTTTTAATTTTTACTTACTTTGAATTTTGATTATGCTTCCGCTTTCGGAGCCTCAGCTTTCACCGCTTCCGGAGTTTCCACCTTTGAAGCCTCTACTTTTGCAGCAGGTTTTGCAGCAGCCTCACCAGCCGGCACTTCTACCTTCGGTTTACGTGGCGGGAAATTAATAGCTTGGATAGCCCCTTTCGGACATTCCGATTCACATTTACGGCAAGATTTACACTTAGCCGGATCAATGTATGCCAAATTATTCTCTAACGTAATGGCTTCGAACGGACACACTTTCACACACTTTCCACAACCAATACAACTAGCCTTGCAAGCCTTGTTGGCAACAGCTCCCTTATCCTTGTTCACACACATCACCACTACGCGGCGGTTGTTCTTTCCTTTCGGACGAATTTCAATGATCTTACGCGGACAAGCTTTGCTACAAGCCCCACAAGCTGTACATTTTTCTTCGTCCACTTCCGGAAGGCCGGTTTCAGGATTCATGTGAATAGCATCAAACTGACACACTTCCACACAATCACCACAACCCAGACAACCGAATGTACAACCCGTCTCACCACCTGAAGTGGCATGAGCGATGGCACAGATTTAGCTCCGTCATACAGAGCAGTACGAGGGCGATTTTCACAACTACCGTTACATCTTACCACCGCAACTTTCGGTTCGGCAGCAACGGCTTCCAATCCCAAAATGGCAGCTACTTTCTCCATTACCGGAGCACCACCAACCGGACATAACTTACCCTCCAGCGAACCGGCATCGGCAGCCTTCACGCAGGCACCAGCAAAACCAGAGCAACCGGGATAACCACATCCACCGCAATTCGCCTGAGGAAGCACTTCGCTCACCTTGGCAATCCGCGGATCTTCATACACAGCAAACTTCTTAGAAGCGGCATACAAGATTACCGCGGCAATCAAGCCAATCGCTCCCAACGAAATTACTGCAACCAGAATTAAATCCATAAATTTTAGTTAGTTATTTATTAATTATTTTTTATTGGTTCAAGCGTAAATGAAAACTTCTTGCTCAACTTATTCCTGCATACATATATGATAAGGTAATACGGGAGCAAGGCTGACAAAGCAACAAGCGCCGACCTTAACTCATCCCCCCCCGTAAAACGCATGGAAATAAATAAAGTAATCAGCAATACCAAGAAAGGGATACCAAAAGCCAGCAATACGGCTTGCATCCCCATGGAAGTGGTACCATAAATCATCACCTCCTCACCTATGCGGTAAGAAGATGCCTTCATGTCAAAAACATCAATCAGTTTCTCTTTACTTTCAGATGCATTGCAATGCCCTTTCACACTACAAGCCGAACAGGCAGAAGTTTGTACGATTCTCACCCGCACATGAGAACCTTCAATGTTTTCCACAATACCACGATGTTTGATTATATCGGTCATTTTTGCAAACTCTACATTACAAAACTGCGGCAAATGTACGATTTTAATTGGATTCTAAGAAGTATAAAATGATATTTTCACTATAAAAATCGATTTTTTGTGTGGAGAAATTAAAATTAGAAACAAGAAAGGGAGGAAAATTTTAAATTCCCCCCTTTCTACTTGTAAGTATATAATTTATTTCATTATCACATAGCCTGCATCCAACAGTTTTTGACGAATGGATGCTATATGTTCCTCGTTTCTGGTTTCCATAACGACACGAAGGGCACATCCGGTGACATCTGCACTCTCACTATTTCGCTCATGATGTACAGAAATTACATTTCCTCCCTGCTCTGCGATAATTTTGCTGACTCCCAACAGCTGCCCCGGTTTGTCTATCAAGTCCAAAGTTACTGCATAGGTACGTCCCGACTTTGCCATACCGCGACTGATGACACGGCTCAATATCGTCACATCAATATTACCTCCAGACACCAGGCAAACAGTTTTCTTACCCTTTACCGGTACCTTATTGAACATGGCTGCAGCAACGGACACAGCTCCCGCCCCCTCTGCAACAATCCGCTGGCGTTCTATCAATGCCAGAATAGCTGCGGCAATCTCATCCTCGGTCACAGTTACAATTCCGTCCACATACTGATTAACCAAGTCAAAAGTATTTGTTCCCGGCTCTTTCACCGCGATTCCATCGGCAAAAGTGGAAACAGAGTGAAGACGCTCAATACGCGAATGAAGAATAGAATTTGCCATACTGGCCGCACCCAACGCCTGTACACCATATACCTTGACAGACGGTTTCAAAGCCTTCAACGCATAAGCCACTCCCGAAATCAGTCCGCCCCCACCAATGGGGACAATGACTACCTCCACATCCGGCATTTCCTCCAATAACTCCAAACCGATAGTACCTTGTCCGGCTATCACATTCTCGTCATCAAAGGGATGAACAAAAGTATATCCCTTTTCATCACGTAATTGCAGAGCTTTCTGATAAGCATCATCATAGACTCCCGGAACCAAACAAACTTCCGCCCCATAATGCTTCGTAGCCTCAACTTTAGATATAGGTGCTCCCTCTGGAAGACAAATCAACGACTTGATGCCACACTTAGTGGCAGCCAATGCCACCCCTTGCGCATGATTACCGGCAGAACAGGCTATCACACCTCTCGCCTTTTCTTCATCAGACAATTGGGAAATCTTGTAATAAGCACCACGCACTTTAAACGATCCTGTGAATTGCAGGTTTTCGGGCTTCAGATAAACTGTACTCTCAGGATTTATCTGAGGAGCATAAATCAAATCAGTGCGACGGACAACCTCTTTCAGGACATGAGCCGCCTTGTATATTGCATCTAATTGTAGCATAGGTATAACACTCTTGTTTTTTAATTGGGTACAAAGCTACAAATAAAATTGATTCCTTACACTCGCTTTCGATGTAAAGTTGCATTCTTTTTTTTTCGCTCATTCATTTGCCGGTAAGTTTCTTTACATTACACACCGCGATAATTTTTTTCTTAGGGTCTTATACTTTTTTCCCGGTGTCTTATCTGGATTTCCGATATAATCTGTTTTTCACTTTTACTCTCGGCCACCTCTACCAGATAAACACTGGCACAAATAAGAACAATCGCCGCCAACTGCGTCCATGAGAAGCGATCCTGCCCCAAAATAAAAGAGGCCACCGTGGCAACAATCAAAATTAAATATCCATAAATAGCTACCAATGTAGTTTTCAGATATTTCAACCCGAGGGGAAGTAGTAAATAACTAATAGTGGTAGGGAATACCAAAACAAAAAGCAAGACCAACATAGGAGTAGAGAAAAGTGACATTCTCAGTATAGGAGCATCAAAGCCGTAAATTGTATTGACAATAACAGCCATGACAGCCGCCCCTAAAAAGGTATATTTCAACATCGTCATATTTCCACCCTTTACAGACGATTGCTGAGAACAAGATAGACGGCATAAACCAGCGAACTGACCAAACACATTAAATTACCTAACGGAGCATTAGAGGCAAGATCGTCACTAGGCTGTGTAGAAATGCAAAGAATAGCTCCTCCCAACCCCATTCCAATACCAAACACTTTCATCCAAGTTACTTTTTCCTTATAAAACAATACAGCAATAATGAATACCCATATAGGCTCCAAACTGACAAAAATGGAACTGGAAACCGGAGTGGTCTTACTGATACCCAGCAGATAAAAAAACATATATCCGTAAATACCTAAAGCCCCTAACATAAAAAGCTGCCATTTCTGACGAATAGTGGAGTTTTCGGGTTTGCAAAATATATCAATAAGCCAAAAAGCGGCGGCCCCAAATACCAATCGGAAAGTAACCCCTGTCACAGGAGCTATCCACAAAGGTAAAAGATATTTCAATGCGTTCATATTAAGGCCTCCCAACGCTTTGGAGACAACCATGCTAAGGTTTGCTTCAACTTGTTTATTCATACTTCATGCTGTTATTACGTGGGTATTTTTCTTATAAACTCAGTTTTTCCTGCTTCATCACAATAAACATACCCATCAAGGCTACCATCAGATTAAGCCAGAAAGCAAAGGTTTGCGAATGAGAATGGAACAGATTCTGAAAAGCATCTACAATAAAAGGACAAAGCAGGATAGCCACATAATTCATAGCCATCACAAAGGCAAGTGCCAATGTCACCTTATGAGGTACGGCCACATCAGAGGTCTTATCATAAATCAACGGCTGGATGATACCGTATGAAAGACCGTTCAGGACACACCCCAAAGCAATCAATATCTCAGAACGGCTGAGCAAAATAATTCCCATCCCACAAGCTATCATCAACAAACAAACCATATAGATGCGACGCCCCAACACTTGCACTATCCTGTTCAGCACAAAGCCCGGCGCCATGATAGCAAGGAAAAACAAGGAAATCAATATTCCTGCCCTGCCACTGGAAAGCCCGTACTCTTCCATCAGAAAAGGAAGGTTGAAACTGATAATGATTACCAGATAAGTAGCCAGACCGTAAAAAGCCATCAGCTTGATTAAGGCCTTGACATTCATTCCCCTCTTGCCCATTTCTTTGGCGGTATCAGACGGAATATCATCAGACGGATGATAACTGGAGAGGTCTTTCTTCAGATAATGAGTAAGAAAAATGGATATAAAAGGAAACAGATAAACCAAAAACGGCAAATGCCAGTTCACTTCCGCCAGATAGCCAGTCAATGTAGTGGCCAGTACCAAGGTGATATTGGTTATGGCAGAACTGTAACCGAACTGTTTCGTACGGTAAGCTCCCACAAAATAACGGGATATCAATCCGGTGGAAAGCGGAACAATCAACCCGGACCCTATCCCCAACATGGCGCTGATGGCTATCAGTTGCCACATCTTATTGGAGAGCAGATAAAGGATACCACTCACCCCAAAGATGGCCAGGCCGATTTGCAGCAGCAAGAGGTTGTTCACTTTCTCTGTCAGCTTACCCGACAACAAGATAAAAGGAATAATAAGAAGTGACGGCAACGAGGACAGCATCTGGATTTCCAAGTCTGTAGCAGACGGAAAGATTTTATTCAAATCGCCCAAAATGGGAGAAACCGCCAATCCCGGCAATGCATTTAATGCCGAAATGGAAAATATACCTATTAAAGTAATGAGGGGAATGGTCCCCTGTCCTGTCTGTACTTTCATACTTGTAGTAATTTATTGTATGAGATACACAACAAGGCAAAAGACGTTTGGTTCAAAGCGACATATCGTTTATTCCTTTACTTTCCATTCCAAAATATTATGCCGGGTAGTGTCAAAGTTTACGCCTATGTTAATTTCCTAAACGCAGTTTATCAAAATTCTGAGTGCCGATGGGATAACGCTTCTTCATATTTCCTTCTTATTGTTTAATTACATACCCCTAAAATATCGGATACGGGCATCCAATGATTTTATGTATAAACAAAGGTATCTCTTTTTCGTTCATAGTACAATGATTCCCATCGTTTTTTTGTATTCCCCCTACTTACATTAAAAAACATAAAATCAAGGAACTTTTCACCAACCCCTATGTTGAGGGAGAAAAACGCGGGAAACTCCCACGTTCTTCATTGTATTACTAACCTAAACTTTAAGTAAAAATGAAAGATTGTAATTGTGATTTGAGAGACGGTGACGCCAAAACAGCCGTGTTTGGTTCAAACGAAATGCTGCAACCTGCTCCGGTAGACACCATTCCCATGGAACCTACCACTCCGCAGATTGCTTATCAAATGGTTAAAGACGAAACATTCGCCCAAACCCAGCCTCGTCTTAATCTGGCTACTTTCGTTACCACCTATATGGACGATTATGCTACCAAATTGATGAACGAAGCTATCAACATCAACTATATTGATGAAACAGAGTACCCGCGTATCGCCGTGATGAATGCCAAATGTATCAACATCATGGCCAACCTATGGAATTCCCCCGAACAGGCAAAATGGAAATCAGGAGCGTTGGCCATCGGCTCCAGCGAGGCTTGTATGCTGGGTGGTGTAGCTGCCTGGTTGCGCTGGAGAGACAGACGTAAAGCCCAGGGCAAACCGACCGACAAACCTAACTTCGTCATTTCAAGCGGTTTCCAGGTTGTATGGGAGAAATTCGCCCAACTTTGGCAGATTGAGATGCGCCAAGTGCTCTTACTCTGGACAAGACCATCCTGGACCCCGAAGAAGCCTTAAAGATGTGTGACGAGAACACCATCTGTATTGTTCCTATCCAAGGTGTGACATGGACAGGTCTGAACGATGACGTAGAAGCATTGGACAAAGCACTGGATGCCTACAACGCCAAAACCGGCTATGATATTCCTATCCACGTAGATGCCGCAACCGGTGGCTTCATCCTGCCGTTCCTCAGCCCCGAAACGAAATGGGACTTCCGTTTGAAATGGGTTCTTTCCATCAGCACTTCCGGCCACAAGTTCGGACTGGTTTATCCGGGACTGGGATGGGTAGTATGGAAAGACAAGAAATACCTTCCGGATGCCATGTCATTCAGTGTCAATTATCTGGGTGCGAACATCACACAGGTTGGTTTGAACTTCAGCCGCCCCGCCGCACAGATTCTAGGCCAATACTATCAGTTTATCCGTCTGGGATTCCAAGGATACAAAGCCATCCAATACAATTCCATGGAAATCACCAAGTACATTCACAGCGAAATAGCCAAGATGGCTCCGTTCGTAAACTACAGCGACAAAGTGGTAAATCCTTTGTTCATCTGGTACATGAAACCCGAATACGCAAAGAACGCCAAATGGACTCTGTACGATTTACAGGCTAAATTACAACAAAGCGGATGGATGGTTCCTGCCTACACCTTGCCGGAGAACATTCAAAATTATGTGGTTATGCGTGTTGTGGTACGTCAGGGATTCAGCCGTGACATGGCGGATATGTTGTTGAACGACATCAAGAATGCCATCAGCGAGTTCGAGAAACTGGAATATCCCACTCCTACCCGCATCGCCCAAGACAAGAATATCGCTGTAAAAGGTACTGTGTTTACTCACAATGCCCATAGCAACGCCGCTAAAAAATAAGCATAAATAACAATAATGCAACCATCCGCCGTTAAGGTGGATGGTTACTTCAATCAAATTAATTTATGGAAAGAACTATAACTATCCAGCAAATAAAGGATGCTGCACAAGAGGCCTACAATCTGTATAAAGACAATACAGACGGTAAGAACGCCGACTACATTCCTTATCTGGCAAATATTGATCCCAAACTGTTCGGAATCAGTATCTGTCTGATGAACGGAGAAATCATCCAACTGGGTGACTCTCAGTACCGTTTCGGTATCGAGTCCGTTTCCAAGGTGCTGACCGCCATCCTGGTACTCCGCCAATACGGCGCCCCCAAGGTGCTCGAAATGATTGGCGCCGACGCTACCGGACTGCCGTTCAACTCCATCATGCTATCCTGTTGGAAAACGACCACCCTTCCACCCCACTGGTAAACGCCGGGGCCATCTCGGCAGACAGCATGGTACAACCCCTAGGCAACAGCGACGGCAAATGGAAAGCCATCGTAGACAATATGACCGAACTATGCGGAAGTGCCCCGCAACTGATTGACGAATTGTACAAATCGGAGTCTGCAACAAATTTCAACAATCGTTCCATCGCCTGGTTATTGAAAAATTATAACCGTATCTACGATGATCCTGATATGTCGCTTGACCTCTACACCCGTCAGTGCTCTATGGGCATCACCGCGGAACAATTGTCCATCTGCGGAGCCACCATCGCCAACGAAGGATTGAACCCGAATACGAACAAACAAGTGTTCGACAAGGCCCTCGCCCCGAAAATCACCTCCATGATAGCTACCGTAGGTTTCTACCAGCACACAGGCGACTGGCTTTACACCTCAGGAATCCCTGCCAAGACCGGCGTAGGAGGCGGTGTGATGGGTGTGATGCCGGGTGTAATGGGTATTTCGGCCTTCGCGCCTCCTTTGGACGATGCCGGCAATTCCGTAAAAGCACAGCTTGCCATCAAATATATTATGAACAAACTGGGCATGAACGTATTCAACGGGCACCGCATCCACGTGCAATAATATATTCTATTCTGACAGAAAAGCCGATATTTCTCTCACCCCGAGAGAAGTACCGGCTTTTTAACTAAAAATTTTTTCCGCTAAATATTTCTCACACTCTTACATTATGCCTATCTTTGCACAGACAAATTCATATATTATGAAGAACAAAGTCATCCGTAAAGAACTGGGCCAATGGATGAATCATGCAGAGAAACCATTTATGGTCCCCTAGCGGAGAGATTGAAAGAAAATTGCTGAAACAGCCCAAAGCGCCCGATGACGTTGGTTATGTGATTGAATTAACTATTAAATAACTTTATGAGTAACAAATCAAAAATCGAGATTTGCGCCAACTCCGTGGAAAGTGCTGTGAAGGCACAACAAGCCGGTGCTTATCGTGTAGAATTATGTGCAGGTATTCCGGAAGGCGGAACTACCCCGTCTTTTGGCGAAATCCGTATGGCCCGCCAATTATTGAATCAAACCAAATTGCATGTCATTATCCGTCCCCGTGGCGGAGATTTCCTATATTCTCCCATCGAGCAAGAAATCATGTTGCATGATATTAAAGTGGCACGTCAGTTGGGTGCGGACGGTGTGGTGTTCGGATGTCTTACCGCAGAAGGCAATGTCGATGTACCCTTGATGCAGAAACTGATGAATGCGGTAGGCGAGATGAGTGTCACCTTCCACCGCGCTTTTGATATGTGCAGCAATCCCAAGGAGCCTTGGAACAGATTATCGGCCTGGGTATCGACCGGGTCCTTACTTCCGGACAAGAAGCGACTGCCGAAAAGGGTATCCCTCTTTTAAAAGAATTGGTAGAACTGGCCGACGGACGAATCATCATCATGCCGGGATGCGGTGTGAATGCCGGTAATATCCGTAAGATTGCCGAAGAAACCGGAACTTCGGAATTTCATTTCTCCGGACGGAGCAGCGTAGACAGCGGCATGATTTATCGTAACTCAAAAGTATCTATGGGAGGTACTGTAAAGATAGAAGAGTATCTGAAGGATGTTACTGATCCTGACAAAGTAAAAGCCGCCTTGTCCGAACTGGCATTGAAAGACGAAAACGACAAAGCACTGGAAAAGAAAAACAAAAGCCTCAACCCCAGGAAATCAAAGAAAGAGGATGACTGGACGATGACGATGATGATTGATGATGACAAGTAATAAGCAAGCATAAAACGTTATTATCATATTAAACGCGGATATTCAGGGTTTCAAGCTGAATATCGCGTTACTTTTGTTTATACTGAATTCTACAACTTATGTATCACCTTCATCAGCTGCTCACCCAGCCCGATGGTATATCCTTGTGACACGAATACCACCCGGTTAAAGGTATCACCAATGATAAACATAGGCAAGATAGTCTTGTTAGACAACTTCATGCCTTCTGCAATCTGCTTCTGGATGGAACCGTCCACATCAATACCATAAGTAATGGTAGCCGGTAATCCCGGGAATTCCTGCGGACGGAACTTCTTGTACTGCTCCTCATTGGGGAACAACAGCACGATTCCTCTGCCCCATTCATCAAAGTCCTTGCCCAATGCCGCAATATCGCGCAATGCATGTTGGTAGGTTCTTGTCCGGCGCCCAGTACGGCTACAATGTAGTAACCACGTCCTGTAGTGGCAAGAATGGACTTCAGTTCATCGCTATCCATCGGTTTATAAGTAGATTCCGAGTTGAAATTACCGATCACCTGAATATCATCCTTACTTTCACGCATCACCAAGTCCACCGTAGTTGTTTCTCCCGGCTTGATGGTAAAGAAAGTCAGCTGGGACAATACGCCGCCGTTAGCCAGACGAGTACCGGTCACCATCACATAATTGCCGGCATCCAGTGCCGTTCCGTTCTTCAACAGATTAGCCCAAGTAGCGCCGCCACCCATATCAATATCGCCTTCATCATAATTCAGCAATTTCAAAGTTCCGGCAGGAGTCAGTCTGGAAATAGAGAAATGAGAATAATACTTCGGATCAGCCAAAGACTTGATCGGCGTATATCTGGCAATAAACTTGCCGGTAAGTGCACTGGCCTGTTCCATTGCTTCGAAATTCACATCAATAGCACCTTCATCGCCTATCAACTGCACTTTTCCCGTCACTTCGTCTATACGTGCAGGAACACCCATGCTGCGTGCCATGGATACAAAGAAGATATCACGGCTGTGCGCATCGGCTGTACGGGCCTTCCACACCCCTTCCGGAGTGATTGGCGAGCCGCCCAGGTTGCAATCCTTGTCCACACGGATATTCCCGGCAACCCATGCAACCAGCTTCATCGGATCGGCAAGGTAAGCCTCACGATCCTGTTCAGGCACTGCTTTCTCAAAGAACCCTTTATACGGAGTAATCATTTCGTTGCTCACGCGCGGATTACGCACAAATCTGCGGAAATAATCAGCATTGGCGCACAAGTGTGAATTCATCATGTGGTCTATCAACACTTCGGAGCTACATCACGAAGGTCTTTGGCAGAAATCTGCTGAAGCAGGTCAATGCCGCCCTTCTTTGACTTGTCCGAACGGAGACGGGCCATAAAGTCACGGATGGTTTCGTAGTTGCACGTGATGCCACCAGCAATTTGGCAACGGCATCCTCATCAGCTGGTATCTTTAGCGAAATTGCGAGCCGATTCATCCGTCATGAATGTAGCCACGTAGCATTGCGGATAGAGTCCTCCAAAGCCATGCGGCGATTGTTCTCCGCACGTTGTTCGGGAGTCACTTCGGGCATATTGGCGCCTTCCATCGGAGGAATGATATCCATATCCAGTGTATAAGCCTCGCCGGCCGTTTTGTCCAGCTTCACGGTCAAGGCATTGTCTTGTCCGAAAGACAGTTTGGAATAACCGAATTTTCCATCTTTGGAAGCCCATACCAGCATATCCCCTTTTCCGGCGGTCAGGAACGTCTTACCGTCCGCATCCGTCTGTTTGGAAGCTACGGTATAAAATTCGGCATAGTTATACACCTTGAATTCCACTTTGGCGTCAGCCACCGGTTTGCCGTCCGCATCCACGATGGTCACATCGGCTTTTGCCGTGGGAGCATAGTTGTCAATCACATTGATTTCCGTATAACGGGGAGTGCGGTACATCACTTCTTCCGGTCCGTTATAACGTCCGAACACCTTGGTGTGCATCAGCATACCCCGTGAAGCGGGAGCGTTGAACCAACCCAGATTCAGTACCGGTTCGGGCTCGCAAGCACCCAGGAAGTACCATTGCCATCTACCCAAGCTTCCACCCAGGCATGATTGTCGTCGGTATGTGCCCAACGCGGCGTATATACCTGACGGGCAGGAATACCTACCGAACGCAAGGCAGCTACCGTGAACGTAGATTCCTCACCACAACGTCCGTAGGCTGTCTTTACGGAAGCCAGCGGACTACTGGTACGGGCATCAGAGGGGGTATAAATCACCTTTTCATGACACCAGTGGTTCACTTCCAGCACGGCATCATATAAAGAAAGGTTTTTCACTCTGTCCTTCAGCTCCTCGTAGAATACCTTACGGCTGTCGTCCAGATTCTCGTTGTTTACGCGGATGGGCAATACAAAGTGGCGGAACTCTCGTTCGGGAACCACTTTTCCCCACGGCATCTCCTCACGCGCCTTGAAGGCGTAGTCCACATTTTCCAGATAGAATTCACCGGGATGGTCCGCTATATCTGCCAAGGGCATATAGGCGTAAAGGAAAGTCATCGCCTCCTTCTGTTCATCGCTCATGGGTTGTTCAAATACCTGGAAGAGGTTACCTTGGGTCAGCGTATCACGCCGTGCCTCAAAATCCTGCTGAACAGCGGCGCGTTCAGCCTCATCACTGATTAAATGTTTGTTGTTTGTACACGAGGCGCACAGCATCAAGCCTATCCCCGCCGCACATAGAGCCAATAATTTCATCTTGTTGTTTATTTAGGTTAGCAATTTGTTATTGGCTACGAAGATAAGACTTTTTTCTTATTTTTGTATAAAATCACATTTTAATATTGAATTGTATTTGAAATAAGCGACTTGGAGAAATTTCTTATTTGAACGAGTAATCACAACAGCTTTGGCAGTTACAATCCCTCTTTCCATCTTTTCTGATTAGAATTCTCGTGTAATTTGTCAGAACTAAATTTTATTATCTATCTTTGTATACGAAATATAGAAAAAACATATTCAAATATTTAGCACTTAGCTTTTAATAACGACTCTCCTAATATAGGGAACAATAAAATCCAACCACAAGCTACAATTGTTTTTATGATTATGGAACAGATATTTAATAAAGAACAGCAGGAAAAAGCGCAATTCATTTTGAATCATCTTTAGCTAAGCTATCGGATTTGCGCTCAAATGAAATAAAAGATCTGGCAGTAGTGTGGTGTTACTATTCAGGGAAGATTGAAGGTAATACTTATACTTACGTGGAAACAGAAGCATTGCTCAAAGACGACATTACTTCCGAAAAGAAGTATGAAGATGCCAAGATGCTAAAAAATCTATACAATACTTTCATTTCCGAATTGGAATATATCAATAAAGGGAAGAATCAAGAAGTGATAGATGAGCGTACTTTGTTCAGGGTGCATCAAGCTATATCCACGGGCTTGGTTTCCGGTGAAGAGTCAGGCTATTTAAGGACAAGAGGCGTCCGTATCAGTGGCACAGCATATATTCCCCCGAAGAATTTGAACGATATTCGGGCTAAATTGAATGAAATACTTTATCAGCAGGAGCAATATACCAATCCACTGGAACGGGCCGTTTATCTTCATTGCAACATAGCCAAGCTGCAACCTTTCATTGATGGAAACAAACGTACTTCCCGAATGGTGGAAAGCATTGCTTTGATGAATGCTGACATTATCCCTGTCTACTCTTCCAAAGATGCCGACATATTAAACTATAGAAAAGGGCTCATCGCCTTTTATGAAACAGGCGATTATTCTTTTTATGCCGGTTACTTCCTAGACAAACAAGTGGAACGAATTAAAGGAATAGAATAACCATACATGAGGATATTAAGGAATTATTGAATGAATCAAGGGAATACGCTTACTTTGATTGTTGCGATTGATAATATTCCTCCTTCCGCTTGTTGGCCTGCTGCACCAGACTGGTGACGTATACCGTGAAGATAGGGAACATCATCATTCCCAGGGCGGCCAGCACCACCGACAGTATTTTCCCCGTAGGAGTGACGGCATAAATATTACTCCCTACGGTGGTAACATCCATAAAGGCCCACCACAGCGCACTCCAATAGTCCGTCACCATAGGGTTCACCTTATGTTCCAGCACAAAGAAGATAAGACTGGCAAAATACACGGTGGCCATCAGCATGGTGATGTACGAGGTAAACAACCCGGACGCTTTGCTGCCCGACAGCCAGCCCACCACGATGGCTAGTGCATACCCTCCCCTCAGCAAAGGGATAAAGCGCAGGAAATAACTGATTTCGGGCGAGAAAGTGATGTGATAGAAATCAATGATATTTAAATAAGGTATAGATACCAGCAGAAAAATAAAATGGCTGGTGAAGTATCTTCCTTTTTCTTTCGAGAGGAAAAACTCCAGCAGAAAATCGAACAGGAAAAACATGCATATCCAGAACTGAATCTTCAGATAAGAACCTTGATTCAGGAAAGGGATGTTATGAAAAGTATCTATCGAGATACTGATAACCAGAAAAAGGGACATCAACAGGATGAATATATGCAAGATCCCGTAAATCCCCCTACGGGAATAGATGAATGAGGAGAAAGCTGTTTTCATAAACTATACTGATTATATTATTTTTTCTAGAAACACCCTTCCGGGTACGATTGTTTAATTCCGCATACCTTCCGGGTTAATAAACCTAAACGGATAAACATCATTTCCAGGGAGTTGTTATAAACTCCGTAAACAAAAAACATATATTTTTTAAAACCTAAACTTTATGGCAAACATTAGTAAATCAGTCAAGCTAGGGGTATTTACCCTCGCTATCATGAATGTTACTGCAGTAGTATCCCTGCGCGGACTACCTGCCGAAGCCGAATACGGACTGAGTTCGGCATTTTATTATTTATTCGCGGCCATCGTCTTCCTGATACCTACCTCATTGGTAGCGGCGGAACTGGCGGCCATGTTCCAGGACAAGCAAGGCGGTGTGTTCCGATGGGTGGGTGAAGCCTACGGAAAGAAATTCGGCTTCCTCGCCATCTTCCTGCAGTGGGTGGAAAGCACCATCTGGTATCCCACCGTATTGACTTTCGGGGCCGTGGCACTGGCTTTTATCGGCATGAGTGACACTCACGATATGGCCTTGGCATCCAACCGCTATTACTCACTGGCGGTGGTCTTGATTATCTACTGGCTGGCCACCTTCATTTCGCTGAAAGGCATGGGCTGGGTAGCAAAGTGGCCAAAGTAGGCGGTATGGTAGGTACGATTATTCCGGCCGGCCTGCTGATGGTACTGGCGGTGATTTACCTTGCCTCCGGCGGACAGAGCCAGATGAACTTCGACGGTAACTTTTTCCCCGACTTCAGCAACTTCGACAACCTGGTGCTGGCTTCCAGTATCTTCCTGTTCTATGCCGGTATGGAAATGGGCGGTATCCACGTAAAAGACATAGAAAATCCTGCCAAGAACTATCCGAAAGCTGTATTCATCGGTGCAGCTATTACTGTAATCATCTTCGTACTTGGCACTTTCGCACTGGGGATCATTATTCCCGAAAAGGATATCAACCTGACTCAGAGCCTGCTGGTAGGTTTTGATAATTACTTCAAGTATGTCCATGCTTCGTGGTTGTCACCTATCATCGCCGTGGCTTTGGCATTCGGTGTGCTGGCAGGTGTGTTGACCTGGGTGCCGGTCCGTCCAAAGGTATCTTCGCAGTGGGTAAAGCAGGCTATCTGCCTCCCTTCTTCCAGAAGACCAACGCCAACGGCGTACAGAAAAACATTCTGCTGGTCCAAGGCCTTGCCGTAACCTTGCTCAGCCTGCTGTTCGTTGTGATGCCTTCCGTACAGAGTTTCTACCAGATCCTGTCACAGCTCACCGTATTGCTTTACCTTATCATGTATCTGCTGATGTTCAGCGGCGCCATCTATCTGCGTTACAATATGAAAAAGGCTCCTCGCCCATTCCGTATCGGCAGCAAAGGCAACGGACTGATGTGGCTCATCGGCGGTCTGGGTTTCTGTGGTTCACTACTGGCATTCGTGCTCAGCTTCATTCCCCCCAGCCAGATTGCGGTAGGCAGCAACACCGTATGGTTTGCCGTTTTGATTATCGGCTGCATCGTGGTAGTCGCAGCTCCGTTCATTATCTATGCATCGCGCAAACCGTCATGGGTAGACAAGAACACACAGTTCGAACCGTTCCACTGGGAAGTACAGGCTACAACGGCACAGACAGCGCTCCGGTTTCCGGCTCGGCTAAAAGTTCCGCTTCAAGCGCCTCTACAAACGCTGCCGCCGGACCGGCCTCTCAAAGCACCCCGCCCCCGGAGCAACACAAATAACCCCCGCTAACGGGTTAGCCCATTCCTTTTTATCACAGGCAATTCCGGTTCCTTGAAAAGCAAGAAGCATGTTTTTCAAGAAGCCGGAATTGCTGTTTTCCACAAACCGGGATGGTTACTTTCCCTCTCTCTTCCAATAATTTCCTGTAAATCATAGCCGGAATTAAAGAAACATTCCTATCTTTGTCCCTTGGTTCACTTAATAATCACGTTTGACATGAAGCATAAAGCCTTTTTCATTTTTATGACAGCCCTTCTTATAGGGAGTCCGCTTTATGCACAAAAATATAAAATAGCCCTTATCCATTCCTACCAGGAAGGGTACAGCGGTGCCGGCATTGTAAACAAACTGTTTGTCAAAGGACTGAAAGACCAGCAAATAGACTTCCAGCTGCGCACTTTTTATCTGGATTGCGAGAAATATGAATCTGTAGAAGAAGAGCAACGGATTTCCGAGTTTGCAGATTCCATCCGCTCATGGGAAGGGGATTTGATTGCCGTGCTCGATGATCAGGCAACCTACTCTATCATGGCTTGCGGAAACCCGTATGTCAGGCAGATTCCCGTCGTATTCAGCGGAGTGAATTATCCCAACCAAGACTTGCTGGCACAATATCCCAACATTACGGGCTACATAGACAAACCCGATTACCTCACCACCTGCCGGATGATAGAACGCATTATGGGCAAAGTCCGCATCCACATCCTGAACGGCCGGACCGTGCTTGACCGCCTTATCTGGAAAGACCTGAGCGAACAATGCAAAGGATCGGAAATCACCCTCCACCAATGGAAAAGACAAGAGGCCCTGCCCGGCAAGCTGAATATCCCCATCAGTGACAAAGATGATACCGAATATGAATCCCTGCACGAAAAGCTGAACGAATATAACCACTTGGACTCCACCATCGTAGTCCGCCTGTCCAGTGATTCCGTAGCTGCCCGCGACCTGATGTGGCTGTCCAGCGGGATCTTCAAATACTCCTTGTTCCTGTATACCAAACGGGACTATACCACCCTGCGCATCGGCAGCCTGTTCGACAATCCCGGCTTCGAAACCATCAACGAAGGATTCGGGATAAAGGAATATATGCTGGGAGGTTATTTCGCCCCCATCGAAACACAGCTAAGCGACATGACCGCCGGCATCAAAGAAAGACTGCAAGGAAAGATACCCGTCCCGGCAGTAAAACAAATCGCCAAACAGCATCTGGTCAACTGGCAGGCCATGAAGAGATACCAGATCCCCCCTGAAAGCATTCCACCGGAATATACCATCATGTACAGGCCGTGGAGGGAAAAATACGCAACTCCCATCCTGATTCTTGAAAGCCTCCTGGTCTTCACACTCCTCTTGGGGATATCCTACCTTATTTATATCTATACACTGGAAAAAGGACGTAAAAAAGAAGCCTTGCGCAACCTCAGGCTCAAACACGAAGCATTAACGCTTGCACTGGAAGGAGGAAAAACCTACGCCTGGTGTTTCGACGGAAAAACAGCCGTGTTCGACCAAGCTTTCTGCGAACTGACCAACCGTTCCCAAAACCTGTTGGAAATAAAGGAAATAGCCAACTATGTACACCCCGGCGACCAAGCCAGTTCAGAAAAAACGTATCCAACATATTACACCGGCCACGAAGAACAGCTCAATACCGTTGCAAATTCGACGACACCGGTTACCAATGGTGGGAATTCAGATACAGCGTGTTGCAGCATTATGAACAAAATCCTATCATCACCGGACTTCTGGTAAACATTCAGGAGATCAAAGACAAGGAAGAAGAACTGATACGTGCCCGCAAACTGGCGGAACAGGCGGAACTGAAACAATCCTTCCTGGCCAACATGAGCCATGAAATCCGTACTCCGCTTAATGCCATCGTGGGATTCTCCAACCTGCTCACTACCGAGAAAAACATCTCGGAAGAAGAGAAAAAAAGAATTTGCCTCCATCATAGACAACAATACCAGACTCTTGTTGAAACTGGTCAATGATGTGCTGGAACTATCCCGTATAGAATCCGGCAATATGTCCTTTCATTGTGAGGATTGCAGCGCGCATCATTTTGCAGAAACGGTCTATCAGACCCATCAGGTAATTATTCTCCCTCCTGTGGAATTCATCAAAGAATTTCCCGACGAGGATGTGACCATACACATAGACCGTATGCGCCTCACCCAAGTCATCACCAACTTTTGGGAAACGCCAAGAAGTTCACCTCCCAAGGACACATCAAACTGGGTTATTTCTGCGACAAAGAGAAAAAGGAAATCCATTTCTTCGTAGAAGATACCGGTGCGGGAATCCCTAAAGAAGAATTACAAATGATATTCGAACGGTTCTACAAGCGGAATGAATTTGTACAGGGTGTAGGACTGGGACTCGCCATCAGCAAGGTCATTGTAGAAAAAATGAACGGACACATCGATGTGCAATCCGAGGTGAACAAGGGCAGCCGTTTCACCGCCGTACTGCCCTATCTGTAATTTTATTCCTGTGCAGGCTGTTTAGGCAAGGCGAACTGCAAGACCAGATACGCCAGCACACCCGCCAGCACCGTTCCCAGTATGACACCCATCTTTGCCTGCGTCAGCAACACCGGCGAATCCCCGAAAGACAGGTTGGCTATAAACAAAGAAACCGTAAAACCGATACCGCCCAAAAGACAGACACCTGTCAGGTTCACCCAGGTCATGCCTTTCAGCAGTCCGGCGAACCCCATCTTTATCACCAGCCAGGTAAAGAAATAAATGCCGGCAAACTTACCCGCCAGCAATCCCGCCAGCACCGCCCAAGTAGCCATCCCCACTTCCAAGCCACCATGATCCGCCGTGAGCGAAACACCCGCATTGGCAAAGGCGAACAAGGGAAGAATAATATAATTCACCATTCCATGCAGACTGTCTTCCAATGACTGCAAGGGAGATATGACACGGTCCGAGGAAGACTCGATGCTTTTCAGCACATTGATCTGCATCTTGCTTAACACAACACCTTCCTTGTCACTGGCAGGAAAGACAGCAATGTTCTCCCGGATGCGGTTAATGTACTTACCTATCTTGTAATGAGGAGTGGCGGGAACCGTGAAGGCTGCGACAACTCCCGCAATGGTAGCGTGGATGCCGCTCTGCAAAAACAGATACCACATAATCACTCCCCAGAAAATATAAAACCAACGGTTGCGCACCCGGAAGAAATTCCCGCCGCAAAGTATCAGCAGGATACCCGCCGAAGCAATCAGGTAGTTCACCGCCAGATGAGAAGTGTAAAAAAGAGCGATGACCAGAATGCCGCCGATATCATCGACCACAGCGAAAGCAGTCAGAAAGACTTTCAAGCTCAGCGGAACCCGCTTGCCGAACAGGCTGAGCACTCCCAGCGAAAAAGCGATATCCGTAGCCATCGGTATGGCCAGGCCACTTTGGCCGGAGTTCCCGCCGTCATGAAATAATAGATCAGCACCGGAACCAGCATACCGCCGCACGCCGCCACGATGGGCAAAAGCGCCTGCCGGAAACTGGACAATTCGCCCACCAGTATCTCACGCTTTATCTCCAGTCCCACACTGAAGAAAAAGACAGCCATCAAAGCATCGTTGATAAAAGTCATCAAGGTCATGTGATGCCCGTTATGACTAAAGAAATTAAATTCTCCTATCTGAAGATGCACTTCGTAATTCCAAAAGGAGCATAAATATCCCCCCACGGAGAATTGGCCAGGAACATAGCCAGCAAGACTACCCCCATCAGCAACATCCCTCCATTAATATGATAGTGCGCCGCCCGCTGGAAGGAAAAGTTCAAGTTCAGAATTTTCAGTTTTTCCATATCAATTGAATTTAAGAGTTTGTGATAAATTGCCATCAAAACACAAGCCCTTTCTGTTATTGACTTTTTAATTTCAACTAACAGAAAGAGCCCGCTTATTGTTTGCTCCTCAGAGCTTGTTTTATTCTTGAATTAATCCAGCTTCAGAACGGCCAGGAACGCCTTTTGCGGTACTTCCACATTACCGATCTGTTTCATTCGTTTCTTACCTCTTTTTTGTTTTTCCAACAATTTACGCTTACGGCTCACGTCACCGCCATAACACTTCGCGGTCACATCCTTGCGCACCGCCTTGATGGTTTCCCTTGAGATAATCTTGGCCCCGATAGCTGCCTGGATAGCAATATCAAACTGCTGGCGCGGAATCAGCTCTTTCAGTTTCTCGCACATACGCTTGCCCAGGTTATAGGCATTGTCCACATGTGTCAGGGTAGAAAGCGCATCCACCGGCTCACCGTTCAACAAGATATCCAGCTTCACCAGTTTGGAAGGGCGGAAACCCGACTGATGGTAGTCAAAGGAAGCATATCCTTTCGAGATACTCTTCAGCTTGTCATAAAAATCAATCACGATTTCACCCAGCGGCATCTTGTAGTGAATCTCCACCCGGTTGCCCGACACATAATTCTGCCGCACCAGTTCGCCACGCTTGCCCAGACACAGCGTCATGATAGGGCCGATGTAATCGGTGGCGGTAATGATCGTGGCGTCAATGAAAGGTTCCTCGATGTGGTCAATCAGCGTCGGATCGGGCATACCGCCGGGATTATGTACCTCATTGGCATGTCCCTGCTTGTCATATACCATGTACGACACGTTGGGCACGGTCGTGATCACATTCATATCAAACTCGCGGTCCAGACGTTCCTGAACGATTTCCATGTGAAGTAATCCCAGGAAACCGCAACGGAATCCGAAGCCCAGAGCCAGTGAGGACTCCGGCTGGAAAGTCAGCGAGGCGTCATTCAGCTGAAGTTTCTCCAGCGAGGCGCGGAGGTTCTCGTAATCTTCCGCCTCGATAGGATAGACTCCGGCAAACACCATCGGCTTCACTTCCTCGAATCCGGCAATCGCCTTGTCACACGGACGGGCAATGTGAGTGATGGTATCCCCCACCTTCACCTCGCGCGAATCTTGATGCCCGAAATGATATACCCCACATCTCCTGTGCGCAGTTCCGCACGGGGAATCATATCCATTTTCAGCACACCGATTTCATCTGCATCATACTCCTTGCCGGTGTTGAAAAATTTCACCTTGTCCCCTTTGCGGATCACGCCGTTCTCTATTTTAAAATAAGCGATGATTCCACGGAAAGAATTGAATACCGAGTCGAAAATCAAAGCCTGTAGCGGCGCCTCCTCGTCACCCGTCGGGTGCGGGATACGTTCCACCACCGCTTTCAATATCTCCTCCACACCCATTCCGGTTTTGCCGGAGGCACGGATAATATCCTCACGTTTGCAGCCCAGCAGGTCGATGATTTCATCTTCCACTTCATCGGGCATGGCACTCGCCATATCACATTTGTTCAGCACGGGAATGATTTCCAAGTCATGCTCCAACGCCATGTACAGATTCGAGATAGTCTGCGCCTGCACTCCCTGCGAAGCATCCACAATGAGCAGCGCCCCTTCACAGGCGGCTATGGAACGGGATACCTCGTATGAAAAGTCCACGTGTCCCGGAGTGTCAATCAGATTCAGTACATACTTCTCTCCCCCATACTCGTATTCCATCTGGATGGCATGGCTTTTGATCGTAATACCTCTCTCCTTTTCCAGGTCCATATCGTCAAGCATCTGTCCTTCGGTTACCTGAATGGTTTTTGTGAACTCTAACAAACGGTCGGCCAAGGTGGACTTCCCGTGGTCTATATGTGCTATAATGCAAAAATTACGGATATTCTTCATCTTTAACAGCTATCTATTTAAAAAACAAGTTTCTTGCTTTCCGGGCGCAAAGATACGTAAAAAGAACAAGATTTTAAAGACTATAATAAATTTATAGCAGACAATTCCCTACTCAAAGACTGTATGCCTTTCTGGATCTTTTCCAACTGCTGCCTGCGAGGTTTATGCACTCCGGCTGCATAATGCCACAACTGACGTTCATTGATTCCGGTAATCCGGCTCAAAGCAGCCTTGGTGAAGATGCTGCTATAATAGTTGATAAAAGTAGCAGCATCTATCTTAAATTTCAATTCAAACTCTCCCGACAAGACTTCACAAGGATTCGGATTATCTTCCAGATACAACTCAATTGCCTCCTTCATGTTATCCTCAATCTCCTTTATGTCATTGCCTACAGTAATAACGGGAGCACCTTCGATATAAGCACTCAAGTTCTTTCCTGCGTGTTCTACAATCACTTCCACTGTTTTCATAATACAAAACCGTTTTCCAGCAACATCGTTACAACGTCTTTCACTGATTTGTAACTCATAACGTTTTGGGCTTAATTACCCTGCAAATATAGTAATAATACGAATACTATTCAAAGAAAAGATTCATCATTTTACTATAATATACAAAAAAAATGCGTTGACAACATACAAAACGATGTGCCAACGCATTTTTATGAGTTTAAAATCTTCTTCTTACACTAATTTTACAAAGATCTCGCCTTCCACTTCAGAAGTAACGACCTTATCTTCTCTCAGTAACCAGCCCAGCCCCAGGAAGAAATCCTTGTCAGCTTTCAATTTGGCTGCTTTCTTGATTTGTTTTTGTGTCAAACCTTCAGTTCCATTCAATGCTTCCCAGATCTGTCCGGCCAAAGCACCTGCTTTTTCTTTCAACATTTTCAATTTGCTTTTAGTTAAACGTTAACCGCACCCACACATTCCTATGTGAATGTTTGTGTTTCTTATCGCTTGCAAAGATACACAAATTATGTTATTCAACACTTTTGCATCAAAAAGTTTGTATTTCTATAAGAAAAAAGCGATTTTTCAACCTATTTTTTTTGTTTTTCGAGGTGTTCGCTCCAAATCCTGGCCGCTTCCTCTACCATTCTTGCACAAGGACGCTTGGCATAATACTGTTCCGTCCTTGCTTCCGGCGTGGATACTACCGGCTCTTTTCTGGACAATCCCAGCAAATCGGCACACCGCAGGGCGCCGTTCCGCTTCTTGAATTCTTCGGCCAGTTCCTGCACCAGAGCGTAATTCGCCGTCTTGCTCTCACGGTCTTTCCCCTCGACGGCGCACTTCTCCAGCCCGGCCAGCAGGAACATGCCGCAAGCAGCACCGCAGCTCACGCATCCGCCCTATACCGCCGCCGAAAGAGGCGGACATGTGCAGGGCTTGTTCACGGGTGAAACCATACAGATCGGCAAAAGCCGTCACTACGGACTGGGAGCAGTTATATCCTTCCCTGAACAAAGCTACAGCCTTTGCCACTCTATCTTCTTCCCTAACTTCCGGATGCAAACCCAACGTATTCTTGTCTTCCTCCATTCTTCTCACCTCCTTCTTTTCTTCCCGTCTTTTTCCTTTGTTCTCATTCCGCCACATTATTTACAATCGCACCCTTGATAAATCCTTTCAAGTTCCCCACCGCAATCTGCATCAGCCGGACACGGGCTTCTTTCGTGGCCCAGGCGATATGCGGCGTAATGAAGCAGTTCTTCGCCGTCAGCAAGGGGGTGGTATATTGGGGAGGCTCGGAAGAAAGCACGTCCAGTCCGGCAGCCGCTATCACGCCCTTGTTCAGTGCGTCGGCCAGGTCTTTCTCGTTTACCAAGGGACCGCGCCGGTATTTATCAGAATAGCTGTCGGTTTCATAAGGGCCAGGCGGGTGGCATTGACCAGTTCTTTGGTATCGGGGTAAGGGGCAGTGCAGGCTCACCACGTCACATTCGCGGAAAAGCTCATCCAGCTCCATTTTCCGGATTCCTCCGGGAAGTTGTGACTGCGGCCTGGAAGTATAGGCGCATACCTGCATTCCGAAAGCGGCAGCGATGCGCGCCGTCGCCTGTCCGGTGTTTCCCAAGCCGATGATTCCCAGCTTCTTCCCGTCCAGTTCCACCAGGTCGGTATCCCAATAGCAGAAGTCGGGATTATTTGCCCAACGCCCGTGACGGTTGGCATAGGCATAATGGCCTACACGCTGGGTGATGTTCAGTATATGCGCAAAGACCATCTGGGCAACGGAAGCGGTGCTGTAGGCAGGTATGTTGGTGACAATGATGCCCCGCGCTTTCGCAGCCTGGATGTCCACAATATTATATCCTGTAGCCAGCACGCCGATGTATTTCAAGGCGGGCAGAGCGGCCATATCCTCCGCCGTAATCACCGTTTTATTTGTAATCAGCACTTCCGCTCCGGCAGAACGCTCCAATAACTCGGCAGGGGCCGTGCGGTCATATACCGTCAGCTCGCCCAACGCCTGCATCTCCTCCCATGACAAATCACCGGGATTCAATCCGTAACCGTCTAAAACTACTATTTTCATATTTTCAAAAATTAAATTTCATATTTTGTTCATTTATTCGGTTAGATTGAACGCGAATGACGCAAATTAACAGCTGCACAGCATGGATATAAACCGGCCGGAAGGTTGGATTTATGTCATTTGCGTTCCAATTTTTAATTTTATAGCACAGGATCAATGCAATTCATTTTCATTCCTTGAACCGTTCCCCCCAGAGGCTCTGCATCCGTTCCTTTATCTTCGCTTCCTGCGCATTGTTCTGCGGATGCCAGATGCGGCTGCCCTTCACCTCGTCCGGCAGGAACTGCTGCTGCACGAAATTGCCCTGATAGGCATGTGCATACTTATAATCCTTGCCATAGCCCAACTGTTTCATCAGCTTGTGGGTGCGTTGCGCAGATGCAAGGGAACAGGCAGGTTACCCGTCTGCCGCACCAGTTCCAGGGCGCTGTTGATCCCCTCGTATGCCGAGTTGCTCTTAGCTGGTGGCAGATACACCGTAGCTTCCGCCAGCGGGATACGCCCCTCAGGCCATCCTATCTTCATCACGGCATCAAAAGCAGCGTTCGCCAGAAGCAATGCGTTGGGATTGGCCAGACCGATATCCTCGGCTGCCGAAATGACTAGCCTGCGGGCTATGAAAGCCGGGTCCTCTCCGGCCTCCACCATACGCGCCAGCCAGTAGAGCGCCCCGTCCGGATCACTTCCGCGGATGGACTTGATAAAGGCGGAAATGATATCATAATGCATCTCTCCATCCTTGTCATACGCCAACGGATTCTGCTGCAGACGCTCGGTCACCTTCTCATCCGTAATCACAATGGTTCCGGCATCCGCATCCGCTTCCACCACCAATTCCAGTATGTTCAGCAACTTGCGGGCATCGCCTCCCGAAAAGCGGAGCATGGCATCCGTCTCCTTCAGCTCTATCTTCTTTTCTTTCAGTATCACATCCTTTGCGATGGCATTATGCAGCAGTTCCAGCAAATCTTCCTTCTCCAATGATTTCAACACATACAACTGACAGCGGGAGAGCAAGGGCCGGATCACCTCGAACGAAGGATTCTCGGTGGTGGCGCCTATCAGGGTCACCACTCCCGTCTCCACCGCCCCCAACAAGGAATCCTGCTGGGACTTGCTGAACCGGTGGATTTCATCAATGAACAGGATGGGGCTGGCCTGCGAGAAAAAACGGTTGCTTCTCGCCTTCTCTATCACATCGCGCACATCCTTCACACCGGAAGTGACCGCGCTTAGTGTATAAAAAGGAGTTTCCAGCTTGTTGGCTATGATCTGCGCCAGCGTAGTCTTTCCCACCCCCGGAGGCCCCCAAAGGATAAAGGAGGAGATGCGTCCCGCATCAATCATCTTGCGCAAGACAGCCCCCGGCCCCACCAGGTGTTTCTGACCTATATAATCGTCCAATGTCTTCGGACGCAAACGTTCTGCTAAAGGTTGTGCCATATCTTCATCTTTATTTCGGATAACAAAAATACAGCATATTTTCCGATGAACAAAGCCCAGGGCAACAATATAGGATTTATTTTTTTAAGGCAGAAAAACAAAAGAACATAAAAAACAGGGGCTCATATAAAATGCAATACGGGTTCTTTGTTCATCTGATCTAAAACAATTATTTTTGCAACCCTTTTTCAAAAGAGTGATTATTTCAAATTTAAATGTAATTCTAATAAAGACAGACGATGAAAAAACTTTTTTCCACCAGCCTGTTGATTTTAGCAGGTATGCTTTTACTGCTGGGCGGCTGCAAAGAGGACGAACTTCCGGTTTCCGGAGAAGGAAACGTGGCAAACAATGAATTGCCCGTCCGGCTGGCCGAAACGGATTATAACCCGGGCAACACGTATTACCTGCTGAATGACAATGAATCCCAGGATGTTTATTTCGACTCCAGCCAGCGCAGCTTCTACGTCAGCCAGCCTCTTCAGTTCGGAATGGACGACGAGCACTGTTTCCAACTCCGTTTCTATAGTCCCAGAGCCTTGAAAAACGTGACTTTCTGGGCCAGGATAGACGGTTACGAGGAAGAATTCAAGTTCATGTCGCTGGAAAAGATCATGCCTTTCCAGCAACTCCGGGTACACATACCGTTCGCCACCAAGGACCTGACCGCCTATACCCGCAGCGGAAAGAAAATACGGATCATGGCAAACCCCTACCTCACGGAAGAAAACCTGACCTTCACCGTAGAGTGTGACGACCCGTACTGGGCAAGGCTGCAATCCATCCGTTGCAAATGGTACATCGCCTTCGGCAGATACAGTGACACCCAGGACAGCTGGAAGTACAAGATGAAGGCTTCGCACACGCGTGAGGCGGTGGCCATCGCGCTGAACATGGGATATATGTTCTCGTCGGAACGGTTCAAGACCGCCCTGTACGAGTTCGGCCCGCTGCACAGCAACAATGACAAGGCGGAAATAGACAAGACCGCCCTGCTGGCCAACGTGCTCAACCACCGCGGACTGACCTTCGGCTATACCACCGGCGTGATGGGACTGGGAGGAGGAACCACCTTCGGCATGCATGAAGTGTGTTATCTGGAACACTATGCCGATGACAAAAGCATCACCGAAACCATATTCCACGAGTTTGCCCACTGTGTGGGCTACGGCCATGCGGGAAACATGACCTACGAACAGACGGGACCGGGGTGGATCACCCTGTGCAACAACGTATATGTGGCGCTGTCGCTGGACAAGGAGCTGCCCGTCTATTCCCGCCGCTTCCTGCACACCCGCTGGAACAGGAACCGTTATTTTGATGATATATACGTGGCTTCGAAACACATTATCGAAGACCCGGAACTCGATGCGCTGGACGGCGGCCTGTCTCCCTGCGCGGAGAGACCGACCGGGGAGGAAACGACGGGGAGCCGGTGGCGTTCAAGCTGGATTATACCGACTTGCCCGGCGCTACGGGAACCACCTTCCGCCCCAAGGATGTATATGTGTACGGAGATACCTGTATGCCGTGAACGATGCGGATAACCAGTACAGCGTAGAGGTGTTCGACCTTGCCGGCGGCGGCAAGAAGCACTTGGGAAGCATCAAGGAATGGAAGCACGGAGAAGCTACCGGGAAATTCGGCGGCCGCCCGAACGGTATCACCCGTGCCCACGACAAGATTTATGTCACCCACGAAGGAAGCCGTACCGAGATTTTTGATGCGAAGAGCCATCAGTCCTTACCTGCATAGGCAATGGAAGCTGGGGAACGGGGCCCACGCAGACCGTACATGCCTTCGATGTGCTGCTCTACAAAGGGCTGGTCATGATACACGACAAACGCTACGTCAACTTTGTAGAAGAGCAGGCTATACAATCCGGAGTGACTCCGCGGATTTATGTACGTTCCGAACATCTGGGCGAGACAAACGGCACTTACGGCATGGCGGTGGACGAACAGACCGGCCTGCTCTACTCCACCCATCCCGCCAAACGCATAGACCTGTTCGCCCCCGACGGGATACGGGAAGGAGTTTCACCCAAACGCACCGGGCAACTGGCTTATAAAAATGTACCCTACGACTTGGATTTCTACGAAGGAAGGCTGTTTGTAAGTTCCAACGGCACAGAAAAGTTCTGTGAGGTCAATCCCCGGACGGGAGAGATCATGAAGGACCATACCACCATCGGCGGCATCACCCTGCAAGCACCTGAGAAGTTCTGCATCCGCCGCCACACGCTGTTCATCACCGACCGCGTGAAAAACGGGACATGCGTTTACGCCATCCCCATGAGTGAGCTGAAATAAATGTATACCTATATAATATAGTAAGAACAACATGAAAATATACGCTTATATCCTGATTGTGCTGTCCGGAGTCCTGACGGCACAATGCAGCAAAGTCACCCTGGATGAAATCTGCGGCTACCCCTCCGCTCCCGGCGGAGGAAACGGGGAAGGAGAAGGAAACGGGGATTATAACAGTTACTGGTATTACTCGTATGAGGCGGCGCAACTGATTGATGCGGAAACCCTGGGCATGGAAACGGCCGAGGATTTCACCCCTTATACCGTCGCCCATCTGGGGGATACCCTTTTCATCGCAAACATCGGAAAGGCAGGCAGCAGCCTGTTGCTGTTCAGTATAAAGAAAGGTGAACGGCTGGGAACCTTGCAGAGCTGGCAGCACGACGGCGGGGAGAAGAGTTTCGGAAGTCAGATAGAGCCATCGTCCCGTGGGCAACCGGCTGTATGTGGCCGAACGCCAGTCGCGCATCCATGTATTCCGGTTGCCGGAACTGTCCTACCTCACCTGCATAGGCAACGGGCAATGGAGCGGCCCCGTATTCCAGGCACAGGCCATGACGGTAAAGGACGGCTGATTTTCGCACGCGACAAGAACGGAATGGTCAGCATTTATAAAGAGGAGGATGCCACCCCGGAAAATTACCAGAAGGTGAACCGCTACCGCCGGGCATCCGGTAACGGCAGTCCGGGCAACAACGGCTTTGCCAGCCATTCCATGCAGCCCGATGCGGAAGGGCATCTGCTGCTCACGGATTATGAAGGAAAGAAAATACGGGTGCTCGATCCGGCACTGGTCAACGATGATCTGGCAAACGACGCTTCCATCGATCTGGACGATCTTTCCCTGTCGCCCGGCTTCAAGCCCAAGACACTGGCGTTGTGCGGCGACCGCTGGTATGCTACCGGCGATAATGACGCCATCAACATATATGAACGCCAGTCCAACGAATGGAGCAAGAAAATAAAAACTGTAAAAGGATATGCTTTTCCCAGCCTGCCCGCATCTATGCGCAAAACGACTCTGTGCTATGGGTTTCGGACACGCACAATTCCAAACGGACACTGGTGAAAATGCTGGTGCATAAGGGGGAAATACGGGAATAGAGGTTCTATTCCGTTCTTTATCCAGAATGTAAATGACACGAATGGCGCAAATTGGGTTTATATCTCTGATTGGCGTCATTCGTGTCATTTACATTCACATATATCAACATTGCCAATCTTTCAATGCAACTGTCAACACGAACCGGTCGTTCACTTGCAATATCGATTACGTAATTGGGGAAGCTATTCTTTTTATTTGGCTGCACACCCATCACAATCCTCTTTCACGGCTCCCCTATCGCCCCCACAATCAGCTGTACCTGAGCCGGCATATAGGTACGGCAACTCAAACCACTGCCCATCTTCTCCAGCTCCTCCCTGAGGTGAGGATAATAGTCAATCCAATATTGCAACTTACGGTAAGCCACCTGCGGATTCAAATCCGGGAAATAACACAGGGCCAGTTCGGTGCGGCCGTACGTGCGTATCTCAAAATTCTCCATACATTCCATACTTTTTATTTACTTCCATAAAAGTACGAAAAACGGACGAGAAGAAAGAATGTTTTTCCAACAATAATCAACTAGAATCAACTGTTATCAACCACAATCCACCGGAATCAACTTTCCGGAATCCGCACATCGTATCTTTGTAATGTCGGGACGATGAAGGCGAAAGATCTATAATCTTACAGCTGTAAGATATAGGATCTTACACGTGAAAGATAGGGTTCTTTCAGCAGTCGGCAACCAGTGGCAGACGGTTAATGGACAGTGACTGACGGCTGACTTACTTCATTCCCCGGCAACAGTGTTTCTTAATTCTCAATTATCAACTTTTAATTTTAACAGACTATGGTAAATTACAGTATCGTTATGCGTAGCAATCCGATGGACGTGGACGCCGCCAAGAAGGCCTACGCCAGTGCACAGTATGCTGAAGTGATGGACATCAACCGCTTTGCCGAGCACATTGCCAGCCACGGCTGTGTGTACAAGCGTGCGGACATCGTGGCTATCCTCACCATGGCAGTGGACTGCATGCGCGAACAGCTTCTGGGAGGACAGAAGATACAGCTGGGCGACTTGGGGGATTTCTCCATCAGCATCAACAGTATAGGAGCGGAAAGCGCTGCCGACTACAATCCTGCCATCCATGTCAGAAAGCTGAATGTGAACTGGAGTGCCGGAACACGTTTCCAGAACTTGCAGGAGGAAGCTGTGTTCAATCTGGTGGCCACGCGCAAGGCGGCCCGACTGGTGGTGAAGGCGCTGAAAGCCGGAAAGACCAGTGTGGATCTTACCGGAGAGGCGAAGGAACCGGAAAACGGAGGACAGGCCTGACGGAACCCCAGTACGACGGAGGCAAGACACGACGCTAAAGCTGAATGTGCCCAATGAAAAACGGCTTGTCATAGGGGCACATTCAGCCCTTGGCTTCCATTACAATTCACTTATTATCAACCTCTAAAACAAAATTCCAATGAGTTCAAGAACAAAGAAAAACACCTGGACACTGATTCTGAAAGTAATTATCACCGTAGCCACCGCCGTTGCCGGCGCACTCGGCCTGAACGCTGCATCTGATGAACAGGAGAACCATCACCCTGATTATTATCCACTGCTCCGCCACCCCTGAGGGGCGGAGGCTGGATTTTGAGACCTGCCGCCAGGACCA
>ENA-OQER01000081-OQER01000081.1-human-gut-metagenome-genome-assembly--contig:-NODE-81-length-47714-cov-2.646248_pt1 | contig 47714 bp, 74 predicted proteins | sample MGYA00242797_ERZ504639 | MGnify/ENA primary metagenome ERZ504639 (study PRJEB26092, sample SAMD00036306) | human gut metagenome | host: Homo sapiens | study: EMG produced TPA metagenomics assembly of... | reverse complement strand
GCCTTGTGGCGGCATCGCTGGAAACCCAGTTTGGCCGCGACTGGGTGCAGACCACCGGCATTGCAGCGGACGGCCTTGTGCGCTTTGCCATGGCGGCACTGCTGGAATATCTGCACGATACCCAGATCAAGGGCGTGGAACGTCTGAAAACGGTCATAACCTATAATAAGGCCCAGTTCATGCGTCTTTCGCCCGTGACCCGCGCCAATCTGGAGCTGACCGAGACGCTGCGCGGTCGCGAAAAGCGGGGCACGCTGCTCTGGGTGCTGGATAAGACCAGTACATCCATGGGCAAGCGTATGCTGCGCAGCTGGATCGAGCAGCCGCTTATTTCCAGTGCACTCATCAACCACCGCCTGAACGCTGTGGAGAGCCTTGTCAAGCAGACCATGGCCCGCGGCGACCTGACCGAAGAGCTGGGTTACATTGCGGATATGGAACGCCTGATGACCCGCGCGGTTTACGGCTCTGCCACACCCAAGGAGATCTATACGCTGGCCCAGACCTGCGACCGGCTGCCCGGCCTGCGCAGGCAGGCTGAGCCTGCGGCTGCCCGGAGCTTGCTGAACTGGCAGTACAGATCGATCCGTTGGAGGACATCAAGGCCCGTATTTATGCGGCGGTGGACCCGGAAGCGCCCTCTACCCTCAAGGATGGCGGTGTCATTGCCAAAGGCTACCATGCCGAGGTGGACGAGCTGCGTTCCATCCGCGACAATACCAAGGGCGTTCTGGCGCAGCTGGAAGCCCGCCTGCGACAGGAAACCGGCATCCCCAAGCTGAAGATCGGCTATAACCATGTGTTTGGCTACTTCATCGAGGTAAGCAACTCCTATAAGAGCATGGTGCCGGAGACCTACATCCGCAAGCAGACCCTGACTTCCGGCGAACGCTACATCACGCAGGAACTGAAAGAGCTGGAAAGCAAGATCTTAGGTGCTCACGAACGGCTCATCACGCTGGAGCACCGCCTGTTCAGCGAACTGCTGGAAAGCATCAGCGCTCAGCTGGACCGCATCCAGCGCACGGCCAATGCGGTGGCCCAGCTGGATGTGCTCACGGCGCTGGCGCAGGTGGCAGCGGAAAACAACTACTGCCGTCCCATCGTGGACGACAGTGACGAGCTGACCATCACCGAGGGCCGTCACCCTGTGGTGGAGCAGATGCTGAAAGGCAGCCTGTTTGTACCCAATGATACCACCCTGAACTGTGGTGCAGACCGCTGCCTGATCATCACCGGCCCCAACATGGCAGGTAAATCCACGTACATGCGCCAGAATGCACTGATCGCGCTGATGGCGCAGATCGGCTCCTTTGTACCGGCTTCCAGCTGCCATGTGGGTGTGGTGGATGCCATTTTCACTCGCATCGGTGCGTCGGACGACCTGTCTGCCGGTCAGTCCACCTTTATGGTGGAGATGACCGAGGTAGCGGAGATCCTGAAAAATGCCACCGCCAAAAGCCTTGTGGTGCTGGACGAGATCGGCCGCGGCACTTCCACCTTTGACGGTATGAGCATTGCCCGCGCCGTAGTGGAGCACATTGCAGACCCCGCCAAGGCCTTGGCTGCAAGACTCTGTTTGCCACCCACTACCACGAGCTGACCGAGCTGGAAGGCGGCGTGGACGGCGTAAAAAACTACAATATTGCAGTAAAAAAAACGCGGCGAGGACATCACCTTCCTGCGCCGCATCGTGCGCGGCCCGGCGGATGACAGCTACGGCATCGAGGTGGCAAAGCTGGCAGGCCTGCCCGGCAGTGTGACCCGCCGCGCCCATGAGGTGCTGCGCGCGCTGGAAGCAACTGCACCTAAAAATAAAGTAGAGCAGATGGATTTTGATGCCCTGCAGGAGTATAACTCTCCGGCTGTGCCCAGCGAGATGATGGACAAGCTGGAAGCTCTGGATGTGGAAACACTCACCCCCATTGAGGCTTTGAACTTCCTCTACGAGCTGAAAAAGACCCTGAAGGGCAGCCTGAACAGATGAAACTGCTCTACCTGACCCAGACCATACAAGGAGGGAAAACACCATGCAGTGATCCATGTTCTGGATAAGCACACAGCCGAGCTGATCGCAGCCGGTGAGGTGGTCGAGCGTCCGGCATCCGTTGTTAAGGAGCTGCTGGAAAACTCCATTGATGCCGGTGCCACGCAGGTGACCGTCAGCATTGAATCCGGCGGCGTCAAGCTGATCGAAATCAGCGATAACGGCACCGGCATCGAGGCAGAATATATCTCCACGGCGTTTATCCGCCACGCCACCAGCAAAATTGAAACACCGGACGATCTGACCAACATCCATACGCTTGGCTTCCGCGGTGAAGCACTGGCATCCATTGCCAGCGTGGCCCGTGTAGAGCTGACCACCCGAACAGAGGTGGACGAGTTTGCCACGGTCTACCGCATTGAGGGCGGGGAAGAGGTCTCCCGTGAGCCGGGTGCCAGAGCTGTGGGCACCACCATCCGGGTAAAGGATCTGTTTTACAACACGCCTGCCCGCATGAAGTTCCTCAAAAAGGACTCCTCCGAGGGCACCTTTGTGTCGGATACAGTTACCCATGTAGCGCTCAGCCACCCGGAAGTCAGCGTCAAGTTCATCCGTGAGGGCAAGCTGCAGTATGTCACGCCCGGCGACGGCCAGCTGCGCGGTGCAGCCTATGCGGTGCTGGGCCGGGAGTTCAGCCGGGACCTCATTGAGCTGAAAAATCAGGAGGGCGTGTACCGCATCACCGGTCTGGTCACCCCGCCCAAAAGCTGCCGCGCCAGCCGAAGTATGCAGCATTTTTACATCAATGGCCGCTATGTGCGCAACCGCACCATGATGGCCGGTATGGAGATGGCGTTCAAGGGTACCATGATGCAGGGCAAGTTCCCGGGCGGCATTCTGCTGCTGGAAATGCCGGCCGACCTTGTGGATGTCAATGTGCATCCGGCCAAAATCGAAGCCCGCTTTGCCCGCGAAAATGATGTTTTTGATGTGGTGTATCATGCCGTCAAGCTGGCATTAGCTCAGCCCGGCACCGGTGAACGGCTTTTTACCTTTGAAGCAGACAAAGAAGAAGAAAAAGCTGAAAATTCAAAAAAAGACGCTGATATAATCAAAAATGATGTAAAGAATAATAACTTTACAGGCCTTTCTGCGATCATTCGGGGACAAGCAGACCCGGGCGTTCTGCCACAGCAGCACTGGGAACCGGCAAAACCCGCCGCAGCACCGCAGCAGCCTGCCCCGTCTGCTGCAATGCAAATACCGACAGCACCCAGTGTGCCGCGCTGGAAAGGCAGTGCTCAGAACGAAGATATGCTGGATCCGTTCGTGACCCTTCACAGCCCGAAGCTGGAAACGACAAAGGCACCAGAGCCGTTCCGTGCGGCGGCAAGTGAAACACAGCTGGATGTGGAACCGGAATTTGGTGAGACAAAACTGCATTCGCCTCGGGACCATATGGCAGCGTGGAACCCTGCGCAGGAAGCACCAAAGGAAGAACCTGAGAGTGCACCCTGTGCAGAAACAGAACCGGATGCGCCGGAAGCGGCAGAACAGGAAACTGTACTGGCCGAGCCGGAGCAGATGAACTTTGATCCGACGGCGGATCAGCCGGAGCCGCTGCGCTATGTGGGCGAGGTGTTCAGAACATATATCCTTGCAGAACGCGGCGACGAGCTGTGCCTGATCGATAAACACGCTGCCCACGAGCGCCAGCTGTACGAAAAACTAGCCGCGAACTACGGCAATGTGCCCAGCCAGATGCTGCTGGAGCCTGCTGCCATCGACCTTGCTGCGGAGGAAAAGCAGGCCTTGCTGGATAACATTCCTCTGCTGGAAAATGCGGGCCTTGAGATCGCGGACTTTGGTGGCAATACCGTGGTGCTGCGCGCGGTGCCTGCAGATGTGGAGCCGCAGAATGCCGAAAGCCTGCTGGTGGAGATCGCAAATAAGCTGCTCAAGGGCGGCCATGATGCGCTGAACGAGCACACCGAGTGGTGCTGCATTCTATCTCCTGCCGTGCAGCCATCAAGGCGGGGGACAAGTCCTCGCCGCAGGAACTGCTGGCGCTGGCCGAAAAGATCCTTTCCGGCGAGGTGCCGCCGTTCTGCCCGCATGGCCGCCCCTGCGTACTCAAATTGACCCGGAAGGAGCTGGAAAGCAGTTTGGACGCATCGTATAAACATCCCGTGGTGGCCGTCGTCGGCCCTACCGCAACCGGAAAGACGGCGCTGGGCGTAGAACTTGCAAAACATTTTTCCGGCGAGGTCATCAGCTGTGATTCCATGCAGATCTATAAAGGTCTGGACATAGGCACGGCAAAGGTGACACCGGAGGAGACCTGCGGTATCCCACATCACGCGTGGATATCCTTATGCCGGACAAGGCTTTCAGCGTGGCAGACTTTACCGCCATGGCCGGAAAGCTGGAAGAAGAGATCTCTGCCCGGAAGAAGCTGCCCATCCTTGTGGGCGGCACAGGGCTGTATGTTCAGAGCTTTCTGTATGGGGTGCGCTTTACAGAGGAAAAAGCACCTGCCGGTCTGCGGGAGCAACTGGCGGCGGAACTGGCTGCAAAAGGCGGTGCTGCCATGTACGAAGAACTGAAGCAGGCCGACCCGGAAGCTGCTGCGGCTATCCACCCGAACAATCAGGTGCGGGTGCTGCGCGCACTCGAACATTATCGTGCCACCGGCAAAAAGCTGAGCGAACAGAAGGCGGAGTCTCTCCCACCGGAGCGGCCCTACCGCAGCCTGATCCTCGGTCTGGATTTCCCAGAGCGCGCGGTACTTTACCGCCGCATTGACCTGCGTGTGGACAAAATGCTGGAAGCGGGCCTTATAAAGGAAGCAGAGCATGTCTGGCAGAACCGGGAAAGCTTCCGCACGGCAGCGCAGGCCATCGGATACAAGGAGTTCTTTCCGTATTTTGAGCAGACGGCTCCACTGGAAGCCTGCACGGAAAAGCTCAAGCAGGCGTCCCGCAACTATGCCAAGCGCCAGTTGACCTGGTTCCGCCATATGGACGGTGTGGTCTGGCTGGATGCCGGTGCACCGGATGCAGTGCAGACTGCCATCCGCAAAACTAGCGAATTTTTAGCGAAAGGATGATCGATATGCCGGATGAGACCCAGAAGGAACGCCATGCGCCGCATGTGCTTACCACTCTGGCAGGCGTGCTGATAGCGTTTCTACTGCTGGCAGCAATTTATGTGGTGTATCAGGCCGCACATATCCTGTTCCCGCAGAATGTTTATGAGACTGCGCTGCCTGCGGTCATTTCGGATACGGTGGAAGCCGACGGAGTTCTGCTGTTCGACGAAAGCTATGTGGCAGGCAGCGGAAACCTTGGATATCTTGCTGCCGACGGCGAGCGCGTTTCAGCGGGCACTGCAGTGGCAGAGGTGTACAGCAACGCTTCGCAGGCTTCGCTGCGCCTGCAGCTGAACCAGCTGAATGATCAGATCGACCTGCTGCAGAAATCGCAGAACACTTCTGCGCTGCAGCTGGATACCCTTTTAAAAGAACGTTCTTCTGCGCTGTATGACCTGCTGGATACGCTGGACGACAGCGACTATGAAGCGGTGGATGATGATGCCAATGCCTACCTGCTGGCCCAGAACAAGCTCTGGGTGGTAACGGGCGAAGCTGCAAACTTTACCGATCAGATCACTGCGCTGGTCCAGCAGTCCCCAGAGCGTGCAGGCGCAGCTGGGCAGCCCGGCGCAGATCACTGCACCGCAGACCGGCTATTTTGTGCGCTCTTCCAGCAGCGGACGGCTCAATGCCAGTGCCGATGATATCCTTGCACTGAACGCACAGGAGCTGCAGGGCTATCTGCAGTCCGACCCAGTGCTGGCACTGGACGGCTGCGCCGGTAAGATCGTGGCAGGGTTCACATGGCGCTATGTGGGCGTGTGCACTGCAAAGCAGGGCGAAAAGCTGCTGGGTCAGAACGGCAAGCCGCTGAGCACAGCGGTGGAGATCAGCTTCCCGGGTCAGGTAGAGAACAGCCTCAAGGCCACCGTCACCGAGGTGGAGATCGATCAGGACAGCGGCCTTGCCCGCTTTGTGCTTGCCTGCAACTCCATCAACGGCGATGTGCTTTGCCTGAACCGGGCTGCAGCACGCATCTCGGTAGGAGAGCGCAGCGGCCTGCGGGTGCCTGCTGCGGCTGTGCACTATTTAAAAGAGGATGGCACCGAGGCACAAAGCAGGGCGAAAACTACATTCCGGTGTGTACGTGAAACTTGGCAACATTGCCCGCTTCTGCCCGATCGACCGGTGGACGCAGACCATCCCATCATCACGGACGGCGATTACATCCTTGTTCTGCCCGAAGGGACCGAGGGCTCGGTCAGCAAGGTGAGGCTTTATGACGAAATAATCGTTTCCGGACAAAATTTGTATGATGGAAAGCTTTTGTAGTTATTGACATCTGAGGCAAAAAATCCGATAATAGATAAAGCTATTATTTGCATCTATTTGCAAAGAACGCCAGGCAGCGCCATGCTGCCCGAATGAAAGGAGCAGATTGTATGTCTTTGCTTGACAGCATTAAGAAAGGTCTGTTTGACCAGGAAGACGATTACGAGGATCAGTACATTGACGATGGCCCCCAGATGGTAAACAATAACAATGGCATCGGCCTTGGTGCTGACGACGAAAATGAAGAGCCTGTTGAGGGTGCCAAGAAGAACGGCAAGGTGGTCAACATCAATGCCACCACTCAGCTCAAGGTCGTTCTGGTCAAGCCTGAGCGTTTTGAGGATGCCAGTACCATTGCTGACCACCTGAATAACAAGCGCACCGTGTGCTCAATCTGGAGTCCACCAACAAGGAAGTGTCCCGCCGTCTGGTGGATTTCCTGTCCGGTGTTGCATATGCAAACAATGGCCAGATCAAGCGCGTGGCCAACAGCACCTTCATCATCACTCCGTACAACGTGGATATCATGGGTGATCTGCTGGACGAGCTGGAGAACAATGGCGCGTTCTATTGATCCGCAGCCCAAGGCGGCACGCGTTCATCCCTGCGCGTACCGATGAAGAACGCTATCTCATGCGCCATATCGAGGACTTGGCCCACACGGCCTTTTCCCGGGACATTGCGCGGTATTCGGCTTTCCTGAGTGACCGCGAGCAGGACTTGGCCCGCGCGGCACTGGGCCGTGCCGGTGTGCAGGAGGGCTTCCGGTTTGAGGGCGGCTGGTTGAATGCGGAGCGCAGGGTGCTCTGTATCGAGCCGGAGTACAGCTGCGGCGAAGCACCCATCTGCTGTGTGCGGCTGCAATGCCGTGCACAGGCGGGGGCTGCGCTGCCCGCCCACAAGGATTACCTGGCAGTCTGATGGGCCTTGAGCTGCGGCGCGAGGCGCTGGGAGATATCGTTCTGCCGGAGGATCAGCTGGGCACAGCTTATGTGTTTGCACTGGAACCGGCAGCACAGCTGATCTGCCGGGAACTGTTTCAGGCTGGACACACGGAGCTGACCACGGAACTGCTGACGCTGGACGAGGTGCCGCAGTTTCCGCAGGCGGAGCGTGAGATGCACAGTGCAACGGTATCGTCCCTGCGGCTGGACGCTGTGCTGGCAGCTATGCTGCACTGCAGCCGAGGACAGGCTTCGGAACTGATCGAGGCGGGCAGGGTGGAGATCAACCACCTGCCGGCGGATAAACCTCATGCGCAGGTATATGAGGGCGATGTGTTCACGGTGCGCGGCAAGGGCCGCTTCAACCTGACTGCACTGCCCGGCAAAAGCAGAAAAGATCGGTCAATCATCGAATTTTTTCAATATTAAAAGCAACGGGAGGAAATGACTATGCTGACTCCGCAGGATGTCCGTTCTGTGCAATTTGAGAAAAACCTCCGCGGCTACCGCACAGAGGACGTAGACCGTTTTCTGGATAAGGTGGAAGAACAGCTGCGGGACGACGATGCGCAGGCGGAACAGCTTCGCAAGCAGATTGCGGACTTGACTGCTGAAAACCAGAAGCTGCACGATGAACTGAAGAGCTTTGAGGCAGATGGTGAAATGCTCAAGAGCGCGCTGATCAATGCACAACGCATGGGCGAAAATGTCATCCGCGAAGCAAACCAGAAAGCAGAAGAGATCATCCATCGTGCAAATCTGCGCGGTGATGATATCATCCGCGATGCCAACGAACTGCTGCAGAAGGCAAACGACCGTGCAGACGAGATCGAGAACGAAGCAAACGAGAAGCGCCTTGCAGAGGAACGCGAGTATGACCGCGTGCGTCTGGAAGTGACCCGCTTCAAGTCTGATGTGCTCAACCTGTACCGCAGCCATGTGGAGTCGCTGAGCCGTCTGCCGGAGTTCCAGAAGGAAACGGCTGCACAGGATGCCGAACAGGCAGAGCCTGCTGCAGAGGAAAGTGAGCCTGCCGCTGCAGCCCAGCCGCAGGCAGCGGACGTGCAGGAGCCGGAAGCAGAGCCTGCACAGCCCGCACAGGAAGATGCAGAACCTGCTGCCGTTGTTGAAGATGACGACGACAAGCAGCTGACAGCAGCGAGGATTTCTGGGCAAAGGATGAGAGCCAGCTCAAGCTGGACCCGCCGCCCGCGCCTCCTGCTGATTTTAAGCCGGACGAGCCGGACTACGATGCTTTTCAGGGTGTCAAGTTCAGCGAGTAAGGCAACCCCATAAGGAAATATAGAGGAGAGTGTAAACCATTGGCTAAGAACAAATCGCAGTACGATAGTACTCTGAACCTGCCCAAGACCCTGTTTGAAATGCGTGCCGGCCTGCCCAAGAAGGAGCCGGTCATGCTGAAGGATTGGGACGACAACGACCTGTACAATCAGCTCATGAAGCACAACGAGGGCAAGCCGCAGTTCATCCTGCACGATGGCCCTCCGTACGCAAACGGTAATATCCACATGGGTACTGCCCTGAACAAGATCATCAAGGATATCATTATCCGCGATAAGAACATGGAGGGTTTCCAGGCTCCTATGTGCCGGCTTTGATACCCACGGCCTGCCCATCGAGCTGAAGGCTCTGTCCTCCGTCGGTGATAAGAAGAAGGACATTTCCAAGCTGGAACTGCGCCAGATCTGCGAAAAGTTTGCTACTGAGCACATCGATATCATGAGCGACCAGTTCAAGCGTCTGGGCGTTATCGGCGATTTCGAGCATCCGTATCTGACCCTGAAGCCTGAGTTCGAGGCACGCCAGATCGAGATTTTTGGCGAGATGGCAAAGAAGGGCTACATCTACAAGGGCCTGAAGCCCGTGTACTGGTGCCCGGACTGCCGCACGGCTCTGGCAGAGGCCGAGATCGAGTACGGCGAGGACGACTGCGATTCCATCTTCGTGCGTTTCCACGTCTCTCAGGACCCCAACGGTGTGCTGGCAAAGCACGGCATCCCGATGGACAAGACCTACTTCGTCATCTGGACCACCACCACTTGGACTCTGCCCGCTAACGAGGCGATCTGCCTGAACGGCCAGTTCGAGTACTCCTTCGTCAAAATCGGCGATGAGTTCCACATCATGGCCACCGAACTGGTCAAGAGCGTCATGGACGCCTGCCACATCGAGAACTACGAGATCGTGGGTGAGCCGGTCCCCGGTACCGAGTTCGAGCTGATGCGCTACAACCACGTTTACCTGCCCAAGGAGGGCTGGGTTATTCTGGGCGATCACGTCACGCTGGAAAGCGGTTCCGGCTGTGTCCATACCGCAGGCGGCCACGGCGTGGACGACTTCAACGTCTGCCAGAAGTATCCGCAGGTGCCCATCACCGTCCCCGTGGACGATGGCGGCTATCTGACCGAGCTGGCCGGCAAGTATGCGGGTCAGCGCGTGTGGGCTGCCAACAAGACCATTCTGGCCGATTTGACCGAGTCCGGTGCTGTCATGGGTCAGGTGCACATCAAGCATCAGTACCCGCACTGCTGGCGCTGCCATCACCCCATCATCTTCCGTGCAACGAACAGTGGTTCTGCTCCATCGCAAAGTTCCGCGAGGATGTCTATAAGGCCATCGACACCGTTACCTGGATGCCGGATTGGGGCCATGACCGCATGAAGGGCATGGTGCGCGACCGCAACGACTGGTGCATCAGCCGCCAGCGCACCTGGGGCGTGCCCATTCCCGCATTCTATTGCAAGAAGTGCGGCACCTACCACATCACCGATGCCACCATCAAGGCTGTCAGCGACCTGTTCCGCAAGGAGGGCTCTGACGCCTGGTACAAGTATGACGCTGAGCAGATCATCCCCGCTGGTGAAGTATGCGAGAAGTGCGGCGCTTCCGAGTGGACGAAGGACACCGACATCATGGACGTCTGGTTCGACTCCGGCTCCACCCATGCTGCCGTTCTGGAAGAGCGCCCCGAGCTGCGCTTCCCGGCCGATCTGTATATGGAGGGCGGCGACCAGTTCCGCGGCTGGTTCCAGTCCAGCCTGCTGACCAGCGTTGCAAGCAAGGGCTGCGCACCCTATAAGTCTGTTCTGTGCCACGGCTGGGTCGTGGATGAGCAGGGCAAGCAGATGCACAAGAGCGCCGGCAACGGCGTGGAGCCCAGCGAGATCATCAAGGACTACGGCGCTGATATCATCCGTCTGTGGGTGGCTTCTTCCGACTACACCGTGGATGTGCGTGCCGGCAAGAACATCTTCAAGCAGCTGAGCGAGGCTTACCGCAAGATCCGCAACACCGCCCGCTTCATTCTGGGCAATCTGGACGGCTTTGATCCCAACACCGACTGTGTGGCTGACGATCAGCTGCAGGAGATCGACCGCTGGGCACTGGCTGCTCTGGATGACCTGATGGTCAACACCAGCGCAGGCTACGCTGTGTACGACTTCAACAAGGTCTATCATGCAGTGTACAACTTCTGCGTTGTTGCAATGTCCAACTTCTATCTGGATGTGACCAAGGATCGCCTGTACTGCACCAACGGCGCAGGCCGCAAGGCTGCTCAGACCACCATGTACAAGATCCTTGTGGCTCTAGACAAGATCATTGCTCCTATCCTGTGCTTCACCAGTCAGGAGATCTGGGACTTCATGCCCAAGACCGAGGGCATGAACCAGTACGTTGTCTTTGAGGAGATGCCCAAGCTGGCCAGTATGCCGCCGATGAACCTTCAAGGCAAAGTGGGCTCAGCTGATCGCCGTCCGTGACGAGGTGAAGAAGGTTCTGGAGCAGGCCCGTGCCGAAAAGGTCATCGGTGCTTCTCTGGAGCTGCCGTCACCCTGTACTGCAATGATACTGTGTACAGCCTGCTCAACAGCATCCCCATGGACGAGCTAGCCGACCTGATGATCGTCTCTCAGGTAGAGCTGGTCAAGGGCGAAGGCGGCGCTGCAAGTGCTGTTGAAGGCCTGGGCGTTGCTGCTGCACATGCCACCGGCGAAAAGTGCGAACGCTGCTGGAAGTATTCTTCTTCCATCGGCAGCCATGCCGCACATCCCACCCTGTGCGCACGCTGCGCCAGCGTTGTGGAAGCCTAAGCGTTCCGCATAAAACAATGTTTTAAAGGGCGGCGCTCCCTTATACCGGGGAGCGCCGTTTTTTATACTGAATGATTTTGGGAGTATCCTATGGCATTTGTTGTTTTTAATCTGCTCGCGGCTGCGGCACTCATTGGCATCGATCAGGCCATCAAGCTGTGGGCCACAAATGTGCTGCAGCGGTGGGAGCCATGCCGCTGATCCCCCATGTGGTGGAGCTGCGGTTCGTGCTCAACCCGGGCATGGCGTTCAGCTGCTCAGCGGCAAGCAGCTGTTCCTCATCATCGCTACCAGCATAGCGCTGATCTTTGTGGCTACGGGCTGTTCTTCCGCAGCGCGGCAGATACCTGCAGCAGGCTGCGCTGCTGCTGATCCTTGCCGGCGGCATCGGCAACCTGATCGACCGTGTGCTCAACGGCGAGGTGGTGGACTACATCAATCTGCTGTTCATGCAGTTTGCGGTGTTCAATTTTGCGGATATCTGCGTGTGTGTGGGCGTGGGCCTTTGGGTGCTGGTAATTTTTCTGGAAGAGCTGCACGCTGAGAACGGGCAGTCCCCGAAGGAGCAGTGAGCATGGAGCAGCGTGAATTTGTGGTGGAGCAGGAGACGGCAGGCCAGCGCATCGACCGCTTTCTGAGCGGCGAGGACACCGGTCTTTCCCGGTCTGCTCTGCAGGCGCTGGTGGCCGACGGTCATGTGTTGTGCAACGGCAGGCTGGTTGCCAAAAGCCTGAAGCTCAAGGCGGGCGACACCATCGTTTTGGAAATTCCGGACGCAAAGCCCATTGAGGCCGTGCCGCAGGACATCCCGCTGGAAATCGTCTATGAGGACGAGCATCTGCTGGTGGTCAACAAGCCCAAAGGATGGTGGTGCACCCGGCTCCCGCAACCCGGACGGCACGCTGGTGAACGCGCTGCTGTGGCACTGCAAGGGAAGTCTGTCCGGTATCGGCGGCGAGATTCGCCCCGGCATCGTGCACCGCATCGATAAGGACACCAGCGGACTGCTGGTGGTGGCAAAGGACGATGCAACGCACATCGGCCTTTCCCAGCAGATGGCGGTGCACAGTGTGGAGCGCGCGTATCGCACCATCGTGTACGGCGGCTTTGCACAAGATGAGGGCTTTGTGGAAAGCAATCTGGGCCGCAGCAAGACCGACCGCAAAAAGATGGCGGTCTACCCGGCCAGTGAGCCGCACACCAAATATGCCTATACCGGCTATCAGGTGCTGGAACGGCTGAACAACTTTACCATGCTGGAATGCCGCCTGAAGACCGGCCGCACCCATCAGATCCGCGTGCACATGGCATCCATCCAGCACCCGGTGGCGGGCGACCCGGTGTATGGCCCGCACAATTGCATCACCAGCCTGCACGGCCAGTGCCTGCACGCCAAAACGCTTGGCTTTGTGCACCCGATCACCGGCGAACATCTGCGGTTCGATTCGGAATTGCCGGAATACTTCACTCGTTTTCTTGCAACGCTCAGGAGGGGAACGGTATGAACCATCTTTCTTCAACGCTTGTACTGTGTGATCTGGACCATCTGCTTTTGGGTGCCGACGGCAACCTGACGCAGGTGGTGCGGGATGTGCTGCAGCTGTTCGTCCGCCGCGGCGGACGTTTTACGGTGTTTTCCCAGCGCACGCCGCGGGCAGTGCGGTCCATTCTGGGCAGTGTGCGGCTCAGCGCTCCTGCGCTGGTGTGCGGCGGTGCCATGGCCTACCATTTGCCGATGGCACCCACCAGCGCTGTGCACCTTTGCCGGGCAGGATGCCGACCTGTTCGCCCGCCTGCCGGTGGCAGAGGGCGTGGGCATTGCCCTGCAGATGACCGACGGTACACCGTGTGCTGCGCATGAGCGAGGCATTGGAGCGTCATCTGCGGCAGGAATGGACCCCTTATCTGCTGGCAAACGCGGCAGACATCAAGGGGGAAGAAGTGCTGCGGGTGCTGCTGTATCAGGACAGCAAGGCAGTGCCCATGATCTCGCTGCTGGAAAAATCTCTGGGCGACCGCACAGCGGTGCTGCTGGGCGAGCGTGCCGCAGCGGATACGCTGATCCTGACCCCCAGAACCGTCTCTGGCCGTGAAATGCTGGATGCCGTGTGTATGCCGGTGGGCACCGACCCGGAAGATGTGCTGGTACTTGCCGGAGGGTTGCCTATGCTGGACATGGTGCGCGCTTCCAGCCAGAGCACCGCAGCTGCGGATGCCCCGGCTGAGCTGCGTCTTGCTGCCCAAAAGGTCACTTTGACCGATGCTGCGGCAGGTTCTGCAGTGGAAGTGCTGTACCGTATGGTGCGGGATGCTGAAAATTTGGCGTAAAATTTGTGCAAGGCTTCTGCAAATTCTTTCGCAGAAGCCTTTCTTTTTGGAGGAAAGTCAGGTACAATGAGAGAAACGCATCTTCTGGTCCTGCAAAAGAAGGAAAAACTCTTTCTTGCGCTGTCGCTGGCGGCGGTGGTTTTGTGCACAGTGCTGGCCTTTGGCTTTGCCGTGCCGCTGCAGGCTGCCGAACCGCAGGTCCTGCCGGATACGACCGGGCTGGAACAGTATGTGCTGGTGGATCTGAACACTGCTGATCTCTCTGCGCTGTGCACACTGCCGGGCGTAGGGGAAAAGCGCGCACAGACGATTCTGGATTACCGGACGCAGAATGGCCCGTTTGAACGGGTAGAAGATGCAGCCAATGTTCCGGGCCTGACACAGACCATTGTGGATTCCTGGGCAGGAATGGCAACCGTGAGCTGAGCCGCAGCCAGCGGCCCGGCGCAGCAAAAAGGGGAATGATTATGAGTGACGATACCATTTTTATCAACCGGGAACTGAGCTGGCTGGATTTCAACCGGCGCGTTCTTGCGCTGGGCAAAGATAAAAATGTTCCGCTTGCAGAGCGGGTCAAATTTCTTGCGATCTACGGCTCCAATCTGGACGAGTTTTTTATGGTGCGCGTGGGTTCTCTGCAGGAGCGCGCCAATCTGGAACAGGAACAGGGCAAAAAGGTCAAGAGGGAAAACAAGACCAACATGTCCGCGGCGGAACAGCTGACTGCCATCATGCCCAAAACGGCACAGCTGCAGGAGGAGTGCGATAAATACTACGCAAAGGCGCTGGAAGCACTGGCGGAGTGCGGCTGGCGCAAGGTGGATCTTGACCACTTGTCCAAGGAGGACGAGCACTTCTGGAAGAAGTACTTCCAAACGGAGCTGTTCCCCATCCTTAGCCCGCAGATCGTGGATAACCGCCATCCGTTCCCATTCCTGCGCAATAAGGAGATTTACCTTGGCGTTCTGCTCAAGGAAAAACACCCGGCAGGCAGAGCCTTGGCATCATTCCCATTTCCAGCCAGATGGAACGGATGCACGTTGTAAAAAAAAGACGGCGAAACGCAGTTTGCACTTACCGAAGAGCTGGTGCTGCACTTTGCGGCCAGCATCTTTGGCAAAGAGACGATTCAGGAAAAATGTCTCTTCCGCGTTACCCGCAATGCGGATATCGACGTAAAAGAGGGCATGATGGATCATGATATCGACTACCGCGAGATCATGACCGAGCTGCTCAAGCGCCGCCGCAAGCTGGCTGCGGTGCGTCTGCAGATCACGCCTGCCCCGGCCCCGGAGGTAGAACGCCTGCTGTGCAACCGTCTGCTGCTCACCCATAAACGGGTGTTCGAGCAGAAAAGCCCGCTGGATCTGAGCTTTTTCTACAAGCTCACCGGCCGCATGGAAGCGGAGGGGCGGCCGGAACTGTTCTACCCGGCTGCACGGCCCATGCTGCCGCCGCCGGACTACGACCTTGCCGCTGAGGTGCAGAAGCACGATGTGCTGCTCAGCTACCCGTACCAGTCCATCCGGCCCTTCATTGCCATGCTCAAAAAGGCTGCCCATGATCCTGAGGTCATTTCCATCAAAATGACACTGTACCGTATGGCGCGGGAGTCCAGATCGTGCAGGCGCTGATGGAAGCCGCTGAGAACGGCAAAGAGGTGGTGGCGCTGGTGGAGCTGCGCGCCCGCTTTGACGAGCAGAACAATATCGACTGGTCGAAGCAGCTGGAAAGCGCAGGCTGTACGGTCATTTATGGCTTTGATGATTACAAAGTGCACTCCAAGCTGACCCTTATCACCAAAAAGAGCAAAGAGGGCTACTCTTATATCACCCAGATCGGCACCGGCAACTACAACGAAAAGACCAGTGAGCTTTACACGGACTACTCCTTCATTACGGCAGACCATGGCATTGGCGAGGAAGCTTCCAATGTGTTCCAGAACCTTGCCGTGCAGAAGCTGACTGAGGAGAGCGACCGGATGCTGGTAGCACCGCTGCGCTTCAAGAGCGTATTGCTGGAAGAGATGGATCGTGTCATTGCCGCCGCCCGCATGGGCCGTCCGGCATCCATGATCCTGAAAAACAATTCCATCAGCGACCGGGATATCATCCTCAAACTGCAGGAAGCCAGCTGTGCCGGTGTGCGCATTGATATGATCGTGCGCGGCATCTGCTGCGTGCGCGCCGGCGTGCCCGGCAAGACGGAGAACCTGCACATCCGCAGCCTTGTGGGTCGTTATCTGGAGCATGGCCGCATTTACAGCTTCTTCGATGGTGCACATACCCGCATCTATATTGCATCCGGCGATTTCCTCACCCGCAACACCGAGTGCCGCGTGGAGGTGGGCGTGCGCGTGGAGGATCCCGTGCTGGTGCGGAAGCTTACCGACATTCTGCAGCTGCAGCTGCGGGATAATGTCAATGCCCGCGAGATGCGCCCGGACGGCAGCTACCAGAAGGTAAAGCCCGCTGAGGGCGAAGCACTGGTGAACGGCCAGATGGGCATGTATGAGCTGTTGAAAAATGACTGGACGCAGCCGGAGCCTTGGAGCTTTCTGCCGCTGCGCAGGAAAAACAGCCTGAACCTTCTGCCGAAGCAGAAAAGCCAGAACCTGCGAAAACGGAAGCGGCTCCCGCTGCAAAACAGGCAGAAGCTTCTCACCCGGAATCTGCTGCGGCACCGGAAAGCGGCGACCGCTTTGACCAGCTGGAACAGATGGTCAATCATAAAAAGCGTACAGAGCCGCAGCCTGCCCCTGCAGCCAAGCCGATAAAGCCGGTGGTGGTGGAGACACCCGTCCCCAGAAGCCGTCTGAAACGGATTTTGGATTTTTCAAGTTACGCAGATAATATTTGCAAGACCCGACAGAGCAAACCCTCTGCCGGGTCTTTTTTGCGTGTTTGCCTGCATAAATAAAAAGCAAACGGAAGGCGGGAGGCAGAAGGTGCGGGCAAAGCGATGGGGACGAGCCGGGCGCGGCAGGAAGCAGCCCAGACGGAGGGTGATTTTTCTGGCAGTTTTAGCCGGACTGCTGGTGTGCGTGGTGCTTCCGGTGCGGGCGCAGAAAAAAACGGGGAAGCTTTGTTTCCCGCTGGACACCACACAGTACCGTGTTTCGGACGGATACGGCTGGCGGCAGGATCCTTTTACCGGGGAAAGGACGTTCCATAAGGCATTGATCTTGCCTGTGCAGAGGGAACAGAAGTGCTTGCTGCGGAAGGCGGTGCGGTGGTGCAGGCATACCGCAGCACAAGCTATGGCACCTGTCTGCGTGTTCTCCATACAGATGGCAGCGAGTCACTTTACGCCCATTTGCAGTACGCCTATGTCCGCCCGGGCGAGGTGGTGGAAGCAGGGCAGCTGCTGGGCGCAGCAGGGCGCAGCGGGCGCGCTACGGGAGCACACCTGCATTTTGAACTGTACCGGAAGGGAACAGCCTGTGACCCGGCGGATGCGCTGGGCCTTTCCTCATGAAGCTGCATGATTCCCGGCAGCTGGGGCCGCTGGTGTTCCGCGACCCGCTGCTTTTGTGTAGCGCACTGTATTTTCTGCTCTACTTTGATGCAAGCGGCTTTCTGCGGCTGGGCCTGCTGGCGGCGTTCCTGCACGAGTGCGGGCACATTCTGGTGTATTGTGTGTTTCTGCGCCGCTTTCCGGTCATTGAGGTGACCATGACTGGCTTTTGTATGCGGATGGACGCTCCGGCCCGGGGCCTTTCACCGGGGCGGCTCTTCTGGCTGGCTGCTGTAGGCCCGGCGGTCAATTTCATGCTGGCAGGCATCTGGGCACTGCGGCTGGAACAGGAACTGACCATCCGCGGCAGTGCCTTCTGGGCGGCAAATCTGCTGACCGGGGGATTCAATCTGTTGCCCGTTCCACCGCTGGATGGGGCGCAGCTGGCATCCTGCCTGTGCGAAATGCGGCGTGCAGGCAAAAAGTTTAAGGGAAATGATTGAAAAAACAGCTCGTTTCGGGTACAATAAAATGACGTGTAAAAATGGACTGTTTATTGGAGGACTCGATGTTTGATCCAAAACTGAAAGAAGCACTGGGACGGGTACAGAAGCCTGGTCGTTATACCGGCGGAGAACCCGGCAGTGTATATAAGGACAAAGAAAAAGTGGATGTCCGCTTTGCGTTCTGCTTTCCGGACACCTATGAGGTGGGTATGTCCTTCCTCGGCGAAAAGATCCTGTATGAGCTGCTCAACAGCCACGAAAACTGGTGGTGCGAGCGTGCTTTTATGCCGTGGCTGGATATGAAGGCCGAGATGGAGCGTCTTGGTCTGCCGCTCTACACCATGGAGAGCAAGGACCCGCTCACCGCTTTTGATGCAGTGGGCTTCACCCTGCAGTACGAGCTTTCCTATACCAATATTCTGGCTATGCTGGATCTGGCGGGCATCCCGTTCTATTCTAAGGATCGCGATGAAAGCTGGCCGCTGATCGTGGCGGGCGGCCCCTGTGCCTGCAATGCGGAGCCGATCGCGGACTTTTTTGATGTGGTCCAGCTGGGTGAGGGCGAAAACCAGCTGCCCGGCATCTGCGCCGAGATCGAAAAGGCCAAGAAGGAGGGCGGCGTTTCCAAAAAGGAACTGCTGCTGCGCATTGCAAAGATCCCCGGCGTCTATATCCCGGCGTTCTACGATGTGGAGTATTACGAAGATGGTCGGGTCAAGGCCATCACCCCCAATGAGCCGGGCATCCCGGCGCGCATCACCAAGGCCATCATCAAGGACCTGAACGAGTTTGCCCCGCCTACGAATTTCGTGGTGCCCATGGTGGGTGCCATTCAGGACCGCGCCAGCATTGAGGTGCTGCGCGGCTGTGTGCGCGGCTGCCGTTTCTGTCAGGCGGGCTTTCTGTACCGTCCCATGCGCCAGCGTGACGCGGGCCTTCTGAACAGGGCGGCGCAGGAGCTGTGCGCTAACACCGGCTATGAAGAATTGAGCCTTTCCAGCCTGTCCACCTCTGACCACGGCCAGCTGGAAGAGCTGCTGGACGATCTGAACGAGTGGGCACCCAAGGAGCATGTGAGTTTGTCGCTGCCTTGCTGCGCGTGGACAACTTCTCCCAGAGCCTCATTGAAAAGACAACCAAGGTGCGCAAAAGCGGCCTGACCTTCGCCGCCGAAGCCGGCACCCAGCGCCTGCGCAATGTCATCAACAAGAATGTCACATGGGACGAGATCGAAAGACCTGCACCATTGCATTCAACGCGGGCTATACCTCGGTCAAGCTCTACTTCATGATGGGCCTGCCCACTGAGACCATGGAGGACATTGAGGGCATCGCAGAGACGGCGCAGAAGGTGGTAGACCTCTATTATTCGCTGCCCAAGCGCGGCAAGGGCAAGGGTGTACAGGTGACCATCAGCTGTGCCTGCTTTGTGCCCAAGCCCCATACGCCGTTTGAGTTCGTGCCCATGGACACCGAAGAAATGCTGCGCGCCAAGCAGAAGCACCTGCTGGAAAGTGTGCGCAGCCGCAAGATCAAGGTCAACTACCACGACAGCACCACCAGCTTTCTGGAGGGCGTGTTCGCCAAGGGCGACCGCCGTCTGGCACCGGTCATTGTGGAAGCTACAAGCGCGGCTGCTACTTTGACGGCTGGAGGAGTGCTTCAAGTACGATACTTGGCTGCAGACCTTTGCAGATCTGGGCATCGACCCGGCATTTTACTGTCAGCGCCCCATTGGTCTGGACGAGGTAACGCCATGGTCCCACATGGATTACGGCGTCACCCACGAATATCTGGTGCGGGAGTACCAAAAGGCCCTTGCCGCCCAGACCACCCAGCCCTGCAACCGTGCCTGCCACGGCTGCGGTGCAAATCACCTGTTAGGAGGTCCCTGCTTTGATTACAGTCAGAATCTCGTTTGAGAAAAAAGAATGAGGCCTCCTACATCTCCCTGCTGGACCTGCAGCGGGTGATGCAGCGGGTGCTCAAGCGCAGCGGCCTGCCGGTGTGGCATACGCTGGGTTTCAATCCCCACATCTATATGACCTTTGCCTGCCCGCTTTCGCTGGGGCAGGAGAGCGAGTGCGAGTGCGTGGACGTCAAGACCGAAGCGGAAGCCCCGGATTTTGAACAGTGGAAAGCGGCCCTCAATGCCATCATGCCCGCAGGCATCGTGATCACGCACGTTGGCCCGGTGCAGATGAAGGCGGACCTCATTGCCTACGCATGCTATCGCATCACCTACCGGCGCAGCGGCTGCGGCGCTGGATCAGTACAACGCGCTGGAAAGCGCCCCGGTGGAAAAGCACGGCAAAAAGGGCAACAAGATCATTGAGCTGAAGGAACATCTGCCAAGGTGGAGTACACCACGGAGGGGGACAGCCTGCACATGGATCTGTGCATGCCGGCCGCACAGGAACTGAACCTGAACCCCTCGCTGCTCACCGGCTTTCTGGAAGAAAATTCGGCCTGCCTGCTGTCAGCGCCAACATCCTGCGCAAAAAGTTTTTGACGGCAGATAAGCAGCTGTTTGTCTGATCGGAGCGTGAAAGACCGTCTGTTGGGCAAAACAGAAAATTTTTGCATTTATTTTGGTCAGAACGCTTGCATTCACGCAAGTTTTGTGATATCCTATTTAGGCGTTAGTGTCCGCTGAGACCACAGCGGGGTTAATGACAATATCATTAAACGGGCGGTCCTCTGACGGCAAAGTGCCGTGTATGAACGTCTAAAAACAAATGGAGGATTCAAAAATGGACGCACTGAAGATTATTTCTGAAGGCAGCATCAAGGCTGAAAAGCCCCAGTTCAACGTTGGCGATACCGTCCGCGTTGATGTTCGTATCAAGGAAGGCGACCGTGAGCGCATTCAGGCCTTTGAGGGCACTGTGATCGCAAAGAAGCACGGTGGCGTTGCTGAGACCTTCACCGTTCGCCGCGTTGCTTACGGTGTTGGCATCGAGCGTGTCTTCCCCATCAACAGCCCCTTCGTTGAGAAGGTCACCGTTGTCCGCAAGGGCAAGGTCCGCCGCGCAAAGCTGTTCTACCTGCGTGGTCGTACGGGCAAGGCTGCCAAGGTCAAGAGCGATATTTGATCATCCCCGATTTGAAACGGGAGAAAAGGGACAACCTTGTTGTCCCTTTTTTCTTTATCAAAATTTCGAAAAATGCGGCTTTTTGCAGGCACCGTTCTTGCGAAGAGCCTGTCGGCTGCGGTATAATCGGGTCAGCAGTGTAAAACCAGAAGGTGAGGTGTACCGGATATGGAAAAACAGGAACAGGCAAAGCCCGTGCGTGGGCAGAACCTGCTGGAATGGTACGAGGCATTGATCTCGGCAGCGCTGGTGCTGGTGCTGATCTTTTCGTTTTTCTTCCGCATCATTCAGGTGGACGGCAGCTCCATGGTGCCCACACTGGTGAACGGTGATAAGCTCATCGTGTGGGGAGCAGGCTATACACCGCAGCGTGGTGACGTGGTCATTGTGGACAGCTATACCTCCTACGGTAAACCGCTGGTCAAGCGTGTCATCGCCAAAGGCGGCGATACGGTCTCCATCGATTATGCGACCGGCACCGTGGCGGTGAACGGCGAGGTCTTGCAGGAGGACTACATTGCAGAGCCTACCTATCTTGGCTATGATGTAACTTTCCCGTATACGGTGCCGGAGGGCACGGTGTTCGTGATGGGCGATAACCGCAACCAATCACTGGACAGCCGTTCCACCTATGTGGGCTGCATTGACGAACGGGACATTCTGGGCAGGGTGCTTTTGTGCTTTATGCCTTTACAGATTTTGGGGTGGTAAAATGAACGAAATGGATACCCGCTTTGCAAACCAGTACAATATTCAGTGGTTCCCGGGCCACATGACCAAGACTCTGCGCATGATGGAGCAGGAGATCCAGCACGTGGATGCCAGCCTTGTGCTGCTGGATGCCCGCATCCCGCTTTCCAGCCTGAACCCGGAGATCGAGCGCATCACGCCCGCAAGCCGAAACTATACGCGCTGAACAAGGCCGATCTGGCAGACCCGGCTGTAACGGAAGAATGGATCAAGTATTTCCGTGCGGCAGATGCCGGCTGTGTGGCTATCAGCGCCAAGCAGAAGGCGGGGCCAATGCGGTAAAGGCTGCCATTGAAAAGAACTGGCGGGCCTGCTGGAACGCCGCCAGAACCGCGGCATGGGCGGTGCCAAAACACAGGTGATGCTGTGCGGCATCCCCAATGTGGGCAAATCCACCTTCATCAACACCTTTGCAGGCTCTGCCCGCGCCAAGGCGGCAGACCGCCCGGGCGTAACCAAGGGCAAACAGTGGTCAGCACCGACAAATTTGATCTGCTGGATATGCCCGGCGTACTGTGGAAGAAGTTTGACTCCAAGACCATTGCGTCCAATCTGGCCTTTATCGGCTCCATCAAGGATGATATTCTGGATGTGGAAGAGCTGGCTATGAACCTGCTGGACGAGGTGCGCCGCAACTACCCCGACCTTGTGGCCCAGCGCTACAAGCTGGATGCCGAAACGCTGGCCCTGCCGCCCTACGAGCTGATGGAAGCCATCGGCCGCAAGCGCGGTCTGCTGGTGCGCGGCGGCGAGGTGAACACCGAGCGCTGCGCCATTATGCTGGTGGACGAGTTCCGCGCCTGCAAGTGGGGCCGCATCTCGCTGGAGCGTCCGCCGCAGCGGGATGATCTGGCTGATTTTGCGAGGAGGATGACGAATGAAGCGCCGTTCCGACGAGGAGATCTCGGCTCCGCTGTATGAATACGATGCCGCTGTACGCAGTCAGTATGGCTGCTTTGCAGGCGTGGACGAAGCCGGGCGCGGCCCTCTGTGCGGCCCGGTGTGCGTAGCGGCCTGTATTCTGGACCCGGAGAATCCGGTCTTTGGCATCAACGACTCCAAAAAGCTTACCGAGAAAAAGCGGGAAGCTCTGTTTGATGAGATCATTGAAAAGGCGTTGGCCTACAAAATTGTTTTTGTGGGGCCGGAGATCATCGACCGGGACAACATCCTCAACGCCACCATGGGCGGCATGAAGCAGGCTGTGGAAGAGCTGGACATCGTGCCGAACCTTGTTCTCGTGGATGGAAACCGCACCCCGGCAGCTGCTGGTCCCGGCACAGCCGGTGGTCAAGGGCGATGCCACCAGTGCCAGCATCGGCGCAGCATCCGTCCTTGCCAAGGTCAGCCGTGACCGCTATATGCTGGAACTGGACAGACAGTATCCGCAGTATCAGCTGGCAAAGCACAAGGGCTACCCGACCAAGCTCCACTATGAGCTGATCGCCCAGTACGGCATCCAGCCATTCTACCGCCGCAGCTTCCTCAAAAAGCAGGGCTACTGGCCGGAGAACGGAAAGTGAACCGCGCCGAGACAGGGCGCAGGGGAGAAGCAGCTGCGGCCCGCTGGTATCAGAAGCAGGGCTGCAGGCTGCTGGCACACAACTTCCACACCCGGATGGGTGAGCTGGATGTTGTGGTGCAGGAGCCGGATGGGACCATTGTCATCTGTGAGGTCAAGACCCGTGCGGAAGGCTCTCTGGCCAGCCCGGCAGAAGCGGTGGACCGGCCCAAACAGCGCCGCTTGATCCGTGCAGCACAGTATTATCTGCAGCAGAACGGCCTGAGCGATGCACCGGTGCGATTTGACGTGGCAGAAGTGTTCCCTCTTGACAGCGGGCGCTGGATGGTACATATTATAAGGGGCGCTTTTCTCACGTAAAGCAACGGCCCCGGTGGGAAAATGTACGGGCAGAGGGCTTCTCTGCCACAGCAGAAGAGCGTGCTTTGCACGTTCTACGGCGAAAAAGGAGCGACAACAATGCAGTTTTTTAGTACCAGAGACCAAAACCGCAAAGTGACTTCCTCGGAAGCGATCGCACAGGGCCTGTCCAACGAGGGCGGTCTGTTTGTACCGGAAAGCTTTCCGCAGGTGGATGTGAAGGCACTGTGCGAGCTGGACTACCCGGCCATGGCAGCTGCCGTCATCAAAGAATATCTGACCGACTACTCGCAGGATTTCCTGACCGAAGCTGCCCACAAGACCTACGGAGAGGCCTTTGGCGGCAAGGCAGGCTATCTTGCCCCGGTGGAAGGGGACACCTATGCCTTAGAGCTGTGGCATGGCCCTACCTGTGCATTCAAGGATTATGCTCTGCAGCTGATGCCGAAGCTTCTGGTGGAAGCCAAAAAGAATCTGGGCCGCACGGAAAAGACCCTGATCCTTGTGGCGACCAGCGGCGATACCGGCAAGGCAGCTCTGGACGGCTACCATGATATCCCGGGCGTGGAGATCGCAGTGTTCTATCCCACGGGCGGCACCAGCGAGATCCAGCGCCTGCAGATGGCAACGCAGGAGGGTGCCAACGTGGCAGTGTACGCTGTGCGCGGCAACTTTGATGATGCACAGACCGGTGTGAAGAAGGTCTTTGGTGACACTGCCATTGCAGCAGAGCTTGCCAAGCGGAACATCCGCCTGTCCAGCGCCAACTCCATCAACTGGGGCCGTCTGGTGCCGCAGATCGTCTATTACTTTGCCGCCTATGCCCAGCTGCTCAAGGCGGGCAGGATCACCTTCGGCGATGAAGTGGACTTCTGCGTACCTACCGGCAACTTCGGCGACATTCTGGCAGGCTACTATGCAAAGCGCATGGGCCTGCCCGTGGGCAAGCTGGTCTGCGCTTCCAATGAGAACAACGTGCTGACCGATTTCCTCACCACCGGCACCTATACCGCAAAGCGGGAGTTCTTCAAGACCACCTCGCCCAGCATGGACATTCTGGTGTCCTCGAACCTCGAGCGCTTCTGTACCATGTCACCGGCAGTGATGCCGAGGTGGCGGGCCTGATGAAGAGCCTTGCCGAGACCGGCAGCTATACTGTGCGTCCGGAGACGCTGGCTGCCATTCAGGAGAACTTCTCCTGCGGCTGGAGCAGTGAGGAAGAAGTGGCAGGGGAGATCCGTGTCCGCTACGAGAAGGACAATTACCTGTGTGATACCCACACCGCCGTTGCGTTCCATGTGGCAGCGCAGAAAAAGCGCGCGGGCGTGCCCATGGTGGTGCTGTCCACCGCGTCTCCCTTCAAGTTCCCGCGCAGTGTGCTGGAAGCACTGGGCCGCACCGCCCCGGAAAATGATTTTGAAGCAATGCAGCAGCTGGAAGCAGCTACCGCGCATACCGCACCGGCAAGCCTTGCCGCGCTGCGCCAGAAGCCGGAGCGCTTTAACACCGTGATCGATCCTGCGCAGATCGCCGAGGTGGCGCTGGGCTATCAGGAATAACACATCCTGCTGCATTTAGAACAGGAGAAAAAACATGGCACTTTTTGTGCTTGGCGATACCCACCTTTCTCTGGGCGCTTCCAAGCCGATGGATATTTTTCCCGGCTGGAATGATTATGTGGAGCGCCTTGAGAAAAACTGGCGCAAGCTCATCAAACCAGAGGATACCATTGTATTGGCGGGCGATATCAGCTGGGCCATGCGCCTGACCGATACCCGTAAGGATTTTGAATTTCTGCAGAGCCTGCCCGGGCAGAAGATCATCATGAAGGGCAACCACGATTACTGGTGGTCTACCGTGAACAAGATGAATGCCTACCTCAAAGCAGAAGGCTTTGATACCCTGACACATCTGCACAACAACTCTTACAGTGTAGAGGGATATGCACTGTGCGGTACCCGCGGCTGGCTCGTTTGATGCAGGCGAGGCCCACGACGAAAAGGTGATGAACCGCGAGATCGGACGGCTGCGCATGAGTCTGGATGCCGCCGAACCCGGGCTGGAAAAGCTGGTGTTCCTGCACTATCCGCCGGTGTATACCGGCACCAGTGCGCCGGAGATCGTGGCCACCTTAAAGGAATACAGCATCAGGACCTGCTACTATGGCCATCTGCACGGCAATGCCATCCGCTATGCGGTGCAGGGCGATGTGGATGGCATCCACTACAAGCTGGTCAGTGCCGATGGGCTGCGTTTTTGCCCGTACCGCATCAATTGAACCGTTAAAACCAATAAAAATTAACAATTTGGGCTGGCAATTGTGTCAGGAGCGTGCTATAATAGTTTTTGACGCGATTGTTGCACCCAATTGAGCGCGCGCGTCCCCGCATATTGCAAAAGCAAGTTCATCCAGGACGCAGTGCGCGGTTGCAAAGGGCAAAAACTTCCTGCCCTGCGCAATAGAATTTTTGAGTGGAGGAAAACAAATGAATTTCATCAAGTGTGAAAAGCTCGAGAAGAGCATGGCAGAACTGCAGTTCTCCATCGACGCAGAGGCTTTCAAGAAGCTGTTGCCGATGTTTTCAAGAAGGAAGGCAAGAAGTACGCTGTTCCCGGCTTCCGTAAGGGCAAGGCTCCCCGCGCTCTGATCGAGAAGATGTACGGCGCTGATGTCTTTACCTATGATGCCATCAATGAGCTGTTCCCCGAGGCTTTCGAGGCTGCTGTCAAGGAAGCTGGCGTTGAGCCGGTCGGCCGTCCGGAGGTCACTGTTGACTCTGCTGATGAGACCAACGGTGTCACCCTGACCGTCAAGGTCGCTGTCAAGCCCGAAGTCAAGGTTGGCAGCTACAATGGTCTGACGGTTGAAAAGACTGTCCATACTGTTTCTGACGAGGCTGTTGAAGCTGAGCTGAAGCGTGTGCAGGAGCGCAATGCCCGTGAGCTGACCCGTGAGGGCGCTGCTGAGAACGGCGACATCGCTGATATCGACTTCGAGGGCTTCGTCGATGGCGTGGCTTTCGAGGGCGGCAAGGCTGAGCACTACAGCCTGACTCTGGGCAGCGGCAGCTTCATCCCCGGCTTTGAGGATCAGATCGTGGGCCACTCCGCTGGCGAAGAGTTCGACGTGAATGTTACCTTCCCCACCGAGTATCAGGCTGCCGAACTGGCTGGCAAGGCTGCTGTGTTCAAGATCAAGCTGCACGAAGTGAAGTACAAGGAGCTGCCTGCTCTGGATGACGAGCTGGCTAAGGATTGCTCTGAGTACGACACTCTGGACGAGTTCAAGGCTTCCATCCGCAAGAACAATCAGGAGCAGCTGGACAAGCAGGACGATCTGGCTGTTGAGAACGCTCTGGTGGATCAGGTCATCGAGAGCATGGAGGGTGAGATCCCCCAGGCAATGTATGATGCCCGCATGGACGAGATGGTCAACGACTTTGCATTCCGCGTGGAGCAGCAGGGCCTGCGCCTCGAGGACTACCTGAAGTATATGGGCCAGACTATGGAGCAGTTCCGCGCTTCCTTCATGCCGCAGGCTGAGAAACAGGTCAAGATTCGTCTGGCTCTGGAGGCTGTTGCTGCTGCTGAGAACATCGAGGCTTCCGAGGAGGAAGTTTCCGCTGAGATCAAGCGCATCGCTGACCAGTACAAGATGGAAGAGAACAAGGTTCGTGAGCTGGTCAATGTTGACGACCTGAAGAAGGATCTGGCCATCAACAAGGCCATCGACTTCATCAAGAGCCACGCAAACATCGTGGAGAAGGCTGCTGAGGAAGAGAAGGCTGCAGACGCTGAGTAATCAGCTCCTGTGTTCCTTTGAAGCGGGCAGTATGCTGCACGGTTTCAATCAAAGGTTGTAAAAATTGACCGATACGGCAGAACCGGCAGGGAAACCGTATCGGTCAATTTTGCAAATACTATATTCCATTTCAGGAGGCGAACTTTATGAGTTTTGTTCCTTACGTTGTGGAACAGTCGTCCCATGGCGAGCGTTCCTATGATATTTTCTCCCGTCTTTTGAACGATCGCATCATCGTTCTGAGCGAGGATGTCAACGATACCTCCGCCAGCCTTGTTGTGGCACAGCTGCTGTATCTGGAAGGGCAGGACCCGGATAAGGACATCAGCCTGTATATCAACAGCCCCGGCGGCTCTATCAGCGCCGGCATGGCATCCACGATACCATGCAGTATATCAAGTGCGATGTTTCCACCATCTGCATGGGCATGGCAGCTTCCATGGGTGCCTTCCTGCTGGCAAGCGGCACCAAGGGAAAGCGTTTTGCACTGCCCAACTCGGAAATTCTGATCCATCAGCCGCTGATCGGCGGGCAGGGCGGCGGCCTTTCCGGCCAGACCACCGATATCAAGATCCATGCCGAGCACATGGTGTATATCCGCGATAAGATGAACCGCATGCTCAGCGAGTACACCGGCCAGCCGCTGGAAAAGATCCAGCTGGATACCGAGCGCGACAACTATATGTCCGCACTGCAGGCAAAGGAATACGGCCTGATCGATGAGGTCATTGCCCACCGCTGAGCCGCCGACATTTAATTTACCCAGGATAAGGAAAAACAGCTATGGCAAATAACAATTCCGGCAGAGACAAAAACGAAAAGGATCTGGTCTGCAGCTTCTGCGGAAAGCATCAGGACGAAGTGGAGCGTATGATCATCGGCCCGGTGTCAATATCTGCAGCGAATGCATCGGCCTGTGCCACGACCTGCTTTCCGACAAGCCGGATCAGCCCAAAAGCGCCCGACCGGCCCGCGGTGCAAACCGTGCACACATCCACCTGCGGACGATCTGGATATCAACATCCTGACCCCGGCCGAGACTCAAGGAAGGTCTGGATCAGTATGTGATCGGTCAGGACGAGGCAAAGCGTGTGCTGGCCGTCTCGGTCTACAACCACTACAAGCGCATCCTCAGCGGCAAGGGCAGCGATGTGGAGCTGCAGAAGTCCAACGTGCTGCTGCTGGGTCCTTCCGGCGTGGGCAAGACCCTGCTGGCACAGACTCTGGCAAAAATGCTGGGCGTTCCCTTCGCCATTGCCGATGCCACCACCCTGACCGAAGCCGGTTATGTGGGCGAGGATGTGGAGAACATTCTGCTCAAGTTGATCCAAGCAGCGGATTTTGATGTGCAGAAGGCACAGATCGGTATTATCTATATCGACGAGATCGACAAGATCACCCGCAAGAGTGAGAACCCCTCCATCACCCGCGATGTGGGCGGTGAGGGCGTGCAGCAGGCCCTGTTGAGATTTTGGAGGCACTGTGAGCAATGTTCCTCCGCAGGGCGGCCGCAAGCACCCGCAGCAGGAGTTCATCCAGATCGACACCACCAACATCCTGTTCATCTGCGGCGGTGCATTTGATGCTTGGATAAGTATATCCTGCGCCGCACCGATAAGTCCGCACTGGGCTTCGGCAGCAGCCTGAAGGATAATTCCAGCGAAGCAGAGAAGGCTCTGCTGCGCAAGGTGGAACCCCACGATCTGTCAAGTTCGGCCTGATCCCGGAACTGATTGGCCGTCTGCCGGTCATTACCGTGCTGGACGATCTGGACGAGGATGCTCTGGTTCGCGTGCTCAAGGAGCCGCGCAACAGCCTTGTGAAGCAGTATAAGGAACTTCTGAGCATGGATAATGTGGAACTGAACTTCACTGATGAAGCACTCCACGCCATTGCCCGCAAGACGATCGAGCGCAAGACCGGTGCCCGCGGCCTGCGCAGCGTGATGGAAAGCATTCTGCTGCCCATCATGTACGAGGTGCCCACCGATGCTACCATCATCCGCGTAACTGTGGATGAAGATACCGTGGAAGGCGGCGAAGCACATCTGGAATACGGCGCGGTGCGCAAGCGCTATAAAAATCAGGTCGCTCTGAGCTGACGCTTTTAGCGTATAGCAGGGGAGCAAAGACCCGGCATTCAAGCTCTGTTTCAAAAGCTTTTTGCTTTTGGCAGGGCTTTTTGCTTTATTATTCTTGTTTCCGAGGGCAAAATGTACTATAATATTAAGGTCTGGAATGGCATGGGGAACGCTCCCTGGCAGGAATGCTCCGCAAAATGCCGCTCTGGCGCTATGGGTAACAGGAAGTACGATAAAGGAGTGTGTTTCTAATGGCAAATTATCTTGCAATGAATCGTGATGAACTCACTGCCGAAAAGGCAGCGCTTGAGGCAAAGTACAAAGAATTTCAGGCCAAGGGCCTCAAGCTGAATATGGCCCGCGGCAAGCCCGGCCCTCACCAGATGGATCTGGCCATGGACCTGCTGAAGATGAATGACTATACCACCGATGCTGGCACGGATGCCCGCAACTATGGCGAGCTGGAAGGCCTGCAGGAGGCCCGCGTGCTGTTTGCGGATGTCTTTGGCGTAAAGCCGGAGGAAGTGTTCGTGGGCGGCAACTCCAGCCTGCAGCTGATGTATAACCTCGTCAATATCGGCTATGTGTTCGGTTTCCCGGAGTCTCCGTGCCCCTGGTCTCAGGTGGAGAAGCGCAAGTTCCTCTGCCCGGTGCCCGGCTATGACCGTCACTTTGCTATTACCGAGGAGTTTGGCTTTGAGCTGGTCAGCGTGCCTATGACCCCCAATGGCCCGGATATGGACATTGTGGAAAAGCTGGTGGCCGAGGATCCTGACATCAAGGGCATCTGGTGTGTGCCGCAGTATTCCAACCCCGATGCTACACCTACAGCGATGAGACCATCGAGCGTTTTGCCAAGATGAAGACCGCTGCGCCTGATTTCAAGATCTTCTGGGATGAAGCCTATATCGTCCATCACCTGACCGATGAGATCATCGAGACTCCGGTGCTGCTGAACGAGAGCAAGAAGTACGGCAACGAAAACCGTGTGTTCATGTTCACTTCCACCAGCAAGATCACCTTCCCGGGCGCAGGTGTCTCTGCCATTGCCTGCAGCGAGAGCAGCATGAAGTATATCTGCAAGCGCTTCTCGGTCATGATCATCAGCTACGACAAGATGAACCAGCTGCGCCACGTCCGCTTCCTGAAGAACAAGGAAGGTGTGCTGGCCCACATGGCAAAGCACCGTCGTCGTCTGGTGCCCTGCTTTGATGCCGTCAAGACCGCATTCAAGAACAACCTCATCCCCTGCGGGGATATTGCCCACTGGACGGACCCCAAGGGCGGCTACTTCATCAGCCTGTATGTGATGCCCGGCTGTGCAAAGCGCGTGGCGGGTCTGTGCAAGGATGCGGGCCTGACCCTGACCGGTGCCGGTTCTGCATATCCCTATCACAAGGACCCCGAGGATTCTCACCTGCGCATTGCGCCCACCTATCCCAGTCTGGACGAGGTGGAAACCGCTTCCGAACTGCTGTGCATCTGTGTGCGTCTGGCTGTGGCAGAAAAACTGCTGGCTGACAAGGCAGACTAACATTTTTTGATTTTATCTCCTCTGTGCGGCCCGTCTGGGCCGTCAGGGGAGTTTTGTCGCAAGAAAGCCGGCACGACGGCCCCCTTGCGGAAATGATAAGGCCCGCCGGAGCAGGCGGTCCGCACTAGAATACGGGCGGCAGCTGCAAGAACTGCTGCTTTTGGAGGTTCCCTGAATTTTATGAAAACAAAAGGAAAAGCATGGCATCTGATCGCCACAGTGCTGTTGATCGTGGTATTTGTGTATACTGCGTTCTTCGGTGTGTATGCCAAGTATGGCGATACGACCACGACCTATATCAAAGGTGCAAAGGATATCCGCTTCGGTGTGGATATTAAGGGCGGTGTCAACGTCACCTTTGTGCCGTCGGATGGCTACGATGCTACCGAAGAACAGCTGGAAGCAGCCCAGCTCGTCATTGAGAACCGTCTCGTGGCGCTGAACGTGACCGACTATGAGCTGTATGTGGACAACAATTCCGACAGCCTGATCCTGGAGTTTCCGTGGCAGTCCGGTGAGACGGATTTTGACCCGGAAGCTGCGATCGATGAGATCGGCACCACCGCCTATCTGACCTTCCGCGAGGGAAGCAGTGCGGACGGTGAGCTGATCCTGGACGGCTCCATGATCGAGAGCGCCGCAGCTCAGTATGGCCCCGTCAGCAATGGCGGTGCTTCGGAATATTTCGTCTCCTTGAAGTTCACCGATGACGGTGCCAAGCATTTGGCGATGCTACCACAAAGCTGGCTGCATCGGGCGGCACCATCAGCATCTGGCTGGACGATGAAAACGTGAGCACGGCCACGGTCAACACCGCTATTACCGATGGCTCTGCCATCATTACAAGCTCTGCTTCCAATCCTTTCACGCAGGAGCAGGTCGTCAAGATGGCCCGCCAGATCAACTCCGGCGCACTGCCCTTTGCACTGACGGTGGACAGCTATTCCACCGTCAGCCCCAGTCTGGGCGAGAACAGCCTGAGCGCCATGGTTCTGGCCGGCCTGATCGCCTTTGCACTGATCGTGGTGTTCATGACGATGCTGTACCGTCTGCCGGGCTTCCTTGCATGTATTGCACTGGCTGGTCAGGTGGCAGCAACGCTGGCGTTCGTTTCCGGTTACTTTCCGGTGTTTGAAAGCTTTACCATGACCCTGCCCGGCATCGCAGGCATCATCCTTGCCATCGGCATGGGCGTGGATGCCAATGTTATCACGGCAGAACGCATCAAGGAAGAGCTGAAAAACGGCAAGTCTCTGGATGGCGCGCTCAAGAGCGGTTTTGCCCGCGGCCTGACCCCCATCGTTGACGGTAACGTGACCATCGTCATCGTGGCCATCGTGCTGATGGGTGCCTTTGGCCCCTCGGACGGCATGTTTGCAAAGGCACTCCACTTTGTGTTCTTTGCCTTTGGCCCCTCCACCGCAGGCACTATTTATGCCTTCGGTTACACGCTGCTCACCGGCGTGCTGCTGAACTTTGTGTTTGGCGTGTTTGCTACCCGTGTGATGATCCGCGGTGCGGCATCCATCAAGGCACTGCGCAACCCTTGGCTCTACGGTGCAGAAAAGCCCGGCAAGGAAAAAACCGAGAAGAAGCCCATCGACTTTGTGGGCCTGCGCAAGCGCTTCCTGACGATCTCCTCCTGCCTGATGGCAGCCATCGTGCTGTGCGCTGTGGTTTTGGGTGTCCATCTGGATACCGAGTTCACCGGCGGTGCATGATCACCCTGAGCTACGAGGGCAGCTTTACCATGTCGGATGTGCAGAAGGTTGCATCCTCTGCACTGGAGAATAACGGCCTGACCCTGCAGACCGGGCGAGAATGTTGCTACCGGTGGCCAGACCCTGAAAATCTCGATGCCCGGTACCGAAACAGTGACTACCGAGCAGGTGGCCAAGCTGCTGGACAGCCTGAACGAAAGCTGCCCGGACAACAATTTTGAACAGCTGTCGCTAAGCAACGTCAGCGCTGCCATGGGCACCAAGTTCCTGCAGAAGAGTCTGGTTGCCGTGGTGTTTGCACTGGTGCTGATCCTGCTGTACATCGCCCTGCGCTTCAAGAACATCGGCGGCCTGACCGGCGGCATGATGGCAGTGCTGGCGCTTGTGAACGACTGATGGTGGTGTTTGGCACCTTTGTGCTGCTGCGCACCGCGCTGGACGGCAACTTCATTGCAGCCATGCTTACCATCCTTGGCTACTCCATCAACGATACCGTTGTGGTCTACGACCGTATCCGCGAGAACCGCACCCTGATGGGTAAAAAGGCATCCTTTGAAGAGCTGGTGAACCACTCGGTGAACCAGTCCGCCCGCCGCACCCTGATCACCACCATTACCACGGTGATGGCGCTGGGCGTTATGTGCATCGTGGCAAAGCTGTATGGTCTGGACAGCATCTTTACCTTTGCGTTCCCGCTGATGATGGGCATGATCAGCGGCGTGTACACTTCGCTGTGCGTTTCCACCTCTGCGTGGGTGCTGTGGAGTGAGCGCAAGCCCAAGACCAAAGCCTAAAAACACAGCCCGGTCAGACCGGACAGGAGGAACAGAACATGAAGTGTCCCTATTGCGGAGCCGAGGAATCCAAAGTGATCGATTCCCGCCCCACCGAAGACAGTGAGCGCATCCGCCGCCGCCGCGAATGCCTGAGCTGCCATATGCGCTTTACGACCTATGAGGTCGTGGAGACTGTTCCGCTTGTGGTCATCAAAAAGGACAGCTCCCGTGAGCCGTTCGACCGGCAGAAGCTGCTCAACGCCATGGTGCGTGCCTGCGCCAAGCGGCCAGTCAGCTACGAATCGCTGGAGCGTGCGGTAAGCAGCATTGAGCAGACGCTGCTCAGCTCCTACGACCGTGAGATCCCCAGCGTGCGCATCGGTGAGCTGACCATGCAGGAACTGAAAAAAATCGACGAAGTGGCATATGTTCGCTTTGCATCGGTCTACCGTCAGTTTGCAGACGTGGAAAGTTTTTTCAATGAGCTGAAAAAGCTGATGGGCGACCGCAAGGAACCACAGAAATAATTCGCATCAGAACACCGGCTTTCGCCCAATGGGGCAGGCCGGTGTTTTTGTTTATACCAGCCGGTGCGAGAGCCATTCCAGTGTTTCCACCTGTACCTGTGCGCGGCGCAGCTCACCAAAGGCTTCCTCTGGGGCACCCATTTCCAGGTGTCCGTCCGCCGCCCGCAGCGCAGCTTCCAGCTCGGTAAAATCTGCTGTGCGCAGCAGGTGGTTCATTTTGGTGCGCATTTGGTCGCACCGGTCGGCACCATCAGCAAGCGCTGCCGGGCGGCAGGGTAGTCGGCATTGCGGATGGCTTCGGCGGCGGTGTCAAGGTCTGCCGAGATCACATCCGCAAAGCTCTGCACCTTCCAGCTGCTGTAAAAGGCCACGCTCAACAGTACGCCCACAATGGCGATACATGCATAGATCCGCTTCATCCGCTCACCTCAATGGGAGCCGCCGGCACGGCGGTTCTCTTTTTTAGCAAAAAATAATCCTCGGTCTCGTTGCCGATCAGCAGCAAAATTTCTTCCGGCAGCAGGGTGTTGGCCTGCGCCGTGCGTTCCAGCCACGCGCGGTCCTTGCCGCACCAGCGCAGGTTGTCTTCCAGCACCTGTCCGTCCAACACAAAGGGAATGGTGGCGTTGGTATGGGTCACCTTCAGCTGCAGGTCAGCAAGACGGGCTGGCTCTTTTTCTGGCCGCAGTGCTGCCGAAAGGGTGCCGTTCGTCTCGATCACCGCGTAGGAGACCTCCCGTGGGTCAAAATATTTTACCGCGCAGCGCTTCCATCAGGTCAGCTGTGGTCAGCCGCAGCATCCGCAAGGCTTTCTGATCGATCTGCCCGTCCAAGATCACCGTTTTGGGTCTGCCGGAGAGAAAGTTGAAGAATTTCTGGCTGCGGAAGCTCAGCACGGAGCCCAGCAGTTCCAGCGCTGCAATGAGAAACAGCGGGATCAGGCTGGATGTGATGGGCACCTCTTCCGATTCAATGGAGATGGATGCCAGATTGGAAATGAGAATGGTGGACACCAGTTCTTCGGGCTGTAGTTCGCCCAGCTGGCGCTTGCCCATCAGCCGCATGGCAAACAGAACGCACAGATAAATGATGATAGTGCGGCAGATCAGAAGCTTCAAGTAATAAGACCTCCTGTCGTTTCTGGCGGAATGGATGCCGCTGCAGCCGGGCATACTGCTGTGCAAAGGAGTGGTTGGATGCGGCAGTTATCACAGAGCCTTGCGGCAAATCTTGCGGTGCTGGACAAAATGTTTGGCACCTCTGCGGATTATTATGCCAAGGAGATCACGATTTATCATTGCAGGGGAAGCATCCTGCTGTTTGACGGCATGGCAAGCCTGGATTCTTTGTGGGAGCTTTTACTGGATGCGGCCAGCCGTCAGGCACCGCCGCAGCAGGCAGGCCAGCGTTGCACCGGGCCGCAGGTATTTGAGCTGATCCTGCACGGCTCAGCCTTTCCGGCAGAAAGTGAGCCGGTAACAGATCTGGCTGATCTGATCAAACGAATGACGGCAGGCATGGCGGTCTTACTGCTGGACGGCTGCGCAAAGGGCATTGCCTTCTCAGTGCAGGGACTGAAGTTCCGCTCGGTAGACGAGCCTTCCGGGGAGGGCAATCTGCGCGGCTCCCGCGAAGCTTTGCCGACCTGCTGCGGGTCAATCTGAGCCTGCTGCGGCGGCTCATCCGTACCGAACATCTGGTGCAGGAGGTGGCGCAGGCCGATACCGAAATGCAAACGGAATACGCCATCTGCTACTGCAAAAACAGGGCAGACTCCGCATGGTGATCCGTGTGCGCAAAGCGCTTGCCGCTGCAAAGCCGGAGCTTTTGCTGGATTCCAGTTACTTTGTGTCGTGGCTGCTGCCGGGCAAGGCGCGGCTGTTCACGCCGGTAAGCTACACCGAGCGGCCTGCCGTGGCGGCGGCAAAGATCTGTGAGGGTAAGATCGTGGTGCTGGTCAACGGAAGTCCCTCTGCCATGGTGCTTCCGGCTCTTTTCTGCGAAAAATTTTGAGTGCTTGGACGATTATGCATCCACCGCCGTGTTTTCCTCTTTTCTGCGCATCCTCAAATATGTTTCGTTCTACCTCACAGTATTTCTGCCGGGTGTGTTCGTCTGTCTGGCGGTCTACCTGCCGGAGCTGATCCCACCGCAGCTTCTGTACAAGATCGAAGCGGCGGAGAAGGCCACACCGCTGCCGCTGTTTGCGGAAATGCTGCTGGTCATACTCATTTTGGAGGTCATCCGGGAAGCAGGTCTGCGGATGCCGCAGTCGCTGGGGCATTCGGTCAGTCTGGTGTCCGCGTTGATCATCGGCGATGCTGCCATTGCCACCGGGCTTATGAGCACGCCGGTGATCTTTGTGGCAAGCATCACGGCCATCGCGGTGTTCGTCACGCCCTCTTTGTACGAGCCTGCTACGCTGCTGCGTCTGGGTGTGGTGCTGGCTGCAGGTCTTGCCGGGCCGGTGGGCCTTGCGGGGGCTTTTTTTGCAGTTCTGCTCAGTCTTTCCGGCACAGCCTGCCTGCAGGTGCCATATCTGGCGGCGCATCCGTTCCCGCAGCGGCCCATGGCAGAGGATGGCATCATCCGCCGCAACTACCGCCGCCTTTCAGCGCACGACTTTAATATCTGGCAGAAACGGGAGGGAAAATGATGCAAAAACAGAAAGGCTTTTCTGCTCCCGTGCTGGCATTGAGCGTGTGGACAGCTGCGCTGGCAGAAGAAATGCAGACCGGTATCTCTCCGCGTGGGATGATCATTCATGGAGCGGTTCAGGCTCTTTTGCTCACATGCATCAGTGGGGTGTTCTCTGCTTGCTGGCAGCGGGCAGCCATGCAGTGGGTCTGGCTGTTTTCCGCAGGAGCATGGTTTCTGGCAGAGTTGTTTGGAACCGTAATGCAGGCCCAGAACATCTGCCAGCAGGAGTTCCGCTCCATGGCGCTGATCGGCCTGCTGCCGCTTTTGCTCTGGGCAGGGTGGTGTATTCCGCCTTCCGGTTGGGATGCTCCGGCACGGGTGCTGTGGTGGTTCGTGCTGCTGGGTGGGCTGGTCTGTCTGACAGGCTTGCCGGGCAGATGGACTGGGCGCACCTGCTGACGGCAGATGCTGTGCAACTGGCCCGCTGGCCGCGTGTTCCGCTGTATGCGGAGTATTTGTTCTGGCCGCTTCTTGCAGGTTATGAAGAGCCGCGCAGCATGTCCTGGCTGCCATGGCTCACCTTTCTGGCACAGGCGGGTCTTACTGCCGGGATGTGCCTCGTATTTGGCGCAGCGGATTACCCGGCACAGGAACTGCTGCGGGCATGGAGCGCAGATGTTTTCTCCCGCATGGATGCGCTGCTTTTGCTCATCTGGCTCACCTGCGCGATCTTCCGCATCGGCTTTCTCTGCGCGGCAGTGCGTACCGTGTGGCAGCGCGCGGTGCAGTGCGGGAAAGGAGCGGTAAAATGAAGCAGAAGAAACTGCGCTCTCTCAGTGCGGTGCTTTTGATTGGGTGGTGCCTGATTTTTCTGCGCTGCGAGACCACCGAAAAAAGCATGGTTCGTGCGCTGTATCTTGCTCAGAAGGAACAGTCCATCACCGTAGGGCTGCTGTATCAGGCTCCGGAAGCCGCCGCCGATGCATCCGAGGCTTCTGGGGCTGTGCAGCTGCAGTTGGCGCAGGCGGACACGCTGGCAAAAGCGCTGGCGGCGGCGCAAAAGCAACTGCCGCAAAAGGCGGATTACCGTCTGTGCGATTATCTGCTGATCGATCAAGATGCATCGGCAGAGCTGCTTGCAGCGTATGAGCGTACGGTGCTGGAAAACAGGCAGGGCAGGGTATCGGCAAAAGTTTCTGTGCTGGAGATGGACGATGGATTTTTGGAGGAACTTCCAGCGGAAAAGCAGGAATTTCCGAACAAACTGCTTGAGTTGCTCAAGCAGTGCACAGACCAGATGCCGAGGCTTTACCAGTATCAGGACGGAATGCTTCTGCCGCAGCTGCGGGCAGAGAAACAGGAAGTGGCACTTGCAGATACAAGCATCCTCTGGCGAGTGGAAAACAGCATTGAGCTGGAGGCCCGGCAGGCGGAAACAGCGCGGCTTTTGCTGGAAATGGGAGGCGTGCATACTTTCTGGCTGGAAGGTGAGCCGGTAACGGTTCGCCGATGCAGCGTGTCTGTCACCCTGCGGGAAGAAACTGCCAGTCTGTGGCTGGACTGTCAGCGCAGCTATGATACGCCGCAGCCAAGCGCCGCACAGTGCGAACAGCTGGCAGAACTGTGCACGCAGACGGTGCAGTCTTTCTGGCAGCAGGGCATCGACCTTGTGCATCTGCAGCAGCGCAGTGCATTGCAGAACGGTGTGGGCAGAGAAAAGATAACAATAAAAACGCCTGCCCGCAATTGCAGGCAGACGTGAGATTTTTACCGATGTGATTCAGTTGGCAGTGGGGAAGGTGACAGTAATGGTAGTGCCCACATCCACCTGACTTTCCAGCTTGATGCGTGCGTTGTGGATGCGTGCGATATGCTTGACGATGGCAAGGCCCAGACCGGTACCGCCGGTAGCCTTGCTGCGGCTCTTATCCACACGATAGAAGCGCTCAAACACGCTGGACTGTGCTTCTTTCGGGATGCCGATGCCGTTATCGGCCACAGTCAGGGTGCAGTGTCCGTCGCGGCTGCAGGCTGTGGTGATCTGTACCTTACCGCCGGGACGATTATAACGGATCGCATTATCGCACAGGTTCTGGCATAGCTCGTCCAGCAGGGCACGGTTGCCGTGCACAAGAGCACTTTCGCCAGACAGTTCAGCGAGATGTATGCCCGGCGGGCATTCAGCTTCTGGCGCTCTACGCAGTCCTTGGCAACGGTAAGCAGATCCACTGTCTCCATCTCCGGCTCAGAACCGGCTTCGCTGGCGTTGTCCAGACTGGAAAGCTGCAGGATATCGTTCACCAGCTGGATCATACGGCTGGCCTCCACATGGATCTTCTGGGCAAAGCCCGGCACATCCTCAGGCTTTGCAATGCCGGTCTCGATCAGCTCCGCATAGCCGGAAATACTGGTCAGCGGGGTCTTCAGCTCATGGCTGACATTGGCAGTAAACTCCTGCCGCATCTTTTCATTGTTCTCACGGAGGATGCGGTCAGAGTGGATGCTTTCGGCAAAGGGGACAAGCTCCTTATAGGGAACATTGTCCTGAATATGATCCAGATCTTCGGTCATGCTCAGCACAGGGGAGACCAATGCACGGGTGAGCAGAGCTGCCAGCACAGCGGCGGCCAGCATGAGTGCAACGCAGCTCAGCACGATGGCAGGCAGGTCGAATCATAAATAGACCAGACCGTTTCTGCATCCTGTGCCATGCGCAAAATCTCACCGTTGGGCAACAGTACGGCATAGTAATAGGTCTCGTAGCCCATGGTCTGGGAGTCGCGGATGTCCCGGCCCACACCTTCGGTCATGGCCTGACGGATCTCCGGGCGGGAGAGATGGTTCTCCATGGGCTGATCGGTAGCAGATTCAAACAGCACGCTGCCGTCCTGCGAGATCAGGGTGATGCGCAGATCATTGGTAACAAAGGACGAAAGCTGCTGCGGGTCCTGCACCAGATCATAACCGGCGCTTACCAGATCGGCTTCCCGCTCAAGGCTGGTCCATGCCTGAGCCGTGAATGCCTTGTGAAAAACAAAGATGCAAAGCGCCGCCGTGAACAGCAGACCAAGGAAGCCCATCAGGAACAGGCGGTAGCTGATCTTTTCTTCCATGCTGCGCAGCTTCATTCTTCACCGGCCTCCTCTTCATCGGTCAGCTTGTAACCCACCTTGCGCACAGTGCAGATGTATTTGCCGGCATCCCCCAGCTTTTTGCGCAGGGTGCGATATGCATATCCACAGTGCGGCTCTCCACCGAAATGTCGGTGCCCCACACCACCTGCAGAATGGTCTCGCGTGTCACCACCAGATTGGTGTTCTCCAGCAGCAAACGCAGCAGGCTGTACTCCTTGTAGGTCAGCTCCACCGGCGTTCCGCTTACAGTCACGTTGTGACGGGCATTGTCCAGCAGGATCTCGTGAAAGCTGAGTACGTTGGGACGTGCTTCTGGAGCCGAGCGGCGCAAGGCGGCGCGCACCCGGCTCAAAAATTCCATGATGCCAAAAGGCTTTGAGATGTAATCATCGGCACCGCAGTCCAGCCCGCGCACGGTGTCCAGCTCGCTGGACTTAGCCGTGACCATAATGATGGGCAGCCTGCGCAGGGAAGGGGTGTTGCGCAGCTTTTTCAGGATGGAAAAACCGTCCTCACCGGGCAGCATCACGTCTAAGATCACCAGTTCCGGCTCTGCAGCGTGCATGGCCTGCCAGAACGGCTCAGAGCTTTCAAAGCTGGTCACTTCGTATCCGCTGGACTGCAGGGCATACTGTTCCAGCTCCCGGATGGCGGCATCGTCTTCAACAATATAGATCATTTGTCAAAATCCTCCGCAGATTGATTTTCAGGGAAGAGATAGCGTTCACGGTAACGGTCAAGACGGCGATGGAATTCCTCGCTTTCCTTGGTGTCATTGCCGTGACGCAACTCGTTGAGGTATGCGTGGGTATCAAAGCTGTCCTGTGCAACCTCGATCTGTGCAACGGCTACGTTGCTGCAGTGGTCGCACACACGCTCATAGTTGGTCAGCAGGTCGTCCAGCACAAAGCCATATTCAATGGAGCAGCTGCCGGCCTGCAGGCGGGCAATGTGGTGGGCCTTGATGGCACGTACCAGCTCGTTGACCACGGCTTCCAGCGGTTCCACCTTGCTGGCAAGATGCAGATCACCCTTGCGGAAAGCATCAGTGGTGCGGTTCAGAATATCCTGCACCGCATCCTCCAGCACCTGCAGCTCGTCGCGGGCATCCTGCGAGAACTGGATTTCTTTGGTGTGCATCTCTTCGGCAGATTCCATCAGGTTTACGGAATGGTCGCTGATGCGCTCAAAATCGCTGATGGTGTGCAGCAGGGTATTTACGCTCTGGCTGTCGGCATGGTTCAGCTCACGCTGGAAAGCTTGACGAGATAGGTGCCGAGAGCGTCCTCGTAACGGTCTACCTGCGTCTCTTCCTCGCGGACTTCTGCGCAAGGGTGTCGTTCCACTCATGAGTCAGGCTCATGGCCTGCATCACGCCCACACGGGCAAGCTCTGCCATTTCAGCAGTTGCAGAGCGTGCACGCTCCACGGCCACGGCAGGGGTGTTCAGCAGGCGGTCATCCAGCAGCGCAAAGCTTTCCTTTTCCGGCGAATCCGGAATGGTGAGGATAGCAAGCTTTTCCAGCAGGTTTGCAAAGGGCAGCAGCACCAGCGTTGCCACGATATTGAACACCGAGTGCACCACAGCGATGCCCCATGCCTCGATGGTGGTGTTCACAAAAGCAAGTGGCAGACCGTATTCAGGCCGTAAAAGCGACAAGGAAGATGGTCACACCGATGATGTTGAAGTACAGATGAACCATGGCAGCACGGCGTGCATTCTTGTTGGCACCCACAGAGGAGATCAACGCGGTAACGCAGGTGCCGATGTTCTGACCCATGATAATGGGAATGGCACTGCCGTAGGTGATCACGCCGGTGGCGCTCAGCGCCTGCAGAATACCCACGCTGGCGCTGGAGCTCTGGATGATGCCGGTAACAAGGGCACCCACCAGACGCAGAAGGGGGTTGGAAAAGCGGGTGAACAGGCTGGTGAACCATGCCTCGTTCTGCAGGGGCAGGACGGCGTTAGACATGGTGGTCATGCCAGTCATCAGCACGGCAAAGCCGATGAGGATGGTGCCCACGCCTTTTTTCTTCTCACTCTTACACATATACAGCAAAATGCCGATAAATGCAAGCAAAGGACTGAAAGAAGTGGGTTTGAGCAGATTGATGAGGAGCTGTCGCCCTGCAGGCCGGAAAGGCTCAGGATCCAGCTGGTGACAGTGGTGCCCACATTGCTGCCCATGATCACGCCGATGGCCTGATGCAGCTCCATGATGCCGCTGTTGACAAAGCCGACCACCATGACCGTGGTAGCGCTGGAACTCTGGATCACAGCGGTGACGCACAGGCCAAGGAAAAAGCCTTTAAGGGGGTTGTCAGTCAGCTTGCTCAGGATCTTCTGCAGCTGGCCGCCGGCCTGCTTTTCCAGTGCTTTGCCCATGATGTCCATGCCGAACAGGAACAGGGCAAGACCTCCAAGCAGGGAAAAGACATTGAAGATGGTCATAAAGATTTCCTCACTTTTGTTTGACGTGTTTTTGATGTGTTTCTCCTGATTTTGAGTATACAGATGCAATGTAAAATCCAAAATCGAGGGAATGTAAAATCCGTGTAAAGGTAAGAAAAATGTAAAAAATCAGTACATGGCTGCGCTGCTGCGTGCATTCTTGCCGGGCTGCGAAAAAGCCGCCCGCACAATATTGTTTTTTACCGATCGTTCTATTATAATAATAAGAAGGAATCCTGCACGGTACCTGACAGCAGGCAGGGCTGTGCAGCAAAAGGGAGCACAGGAGGAACAAGAATGGGCACATTCAATGTCTCGCTCAAAACGCTGACCGACCGTGTCAGCATGGAAGTTGTCTATACGCCGAAGGAACTGGATCAGATCTGTGTGGAGATCGCCGAAGTGAACCGCCCGGGTCTGTTTCTGGCGGGCTATTACGATTATTTTGATAAGCTGCGTCTGCAGATCATGGGTCTGGCCGAGATGAACTTTCTGTCCGGCCTTTCACCGGAAAAACGCTACGAAGCGCTGGATCAGCTGTTCCGTCAGCAGCCGCCGGCTGTTATCGTCTGCCGCAGCGAAGAACTGACTCCCTTCCCGGAGATGCAGGAGCTGGCCCAGAAGCATGGTGTTGCACTGCTGCGCTCCAACGAGACCACCTGCACTCTGATGGGCAGCCTGATCAGTGTGCTGAATCTGGAACTGGCACCGCGTATCACCCGCCATGGTGTGCTGGTGGAAGTGTACGGCGAAGGCATCCTGATCCTGGGCGACAGCGGCATTGGCAAAAGCGAGCTTGCCATCGAGCTGGTCAAGCGCGGCCACCGCCTTGTGGCAGATGATGCGGTGGAGCTGCGCAAGGTGTCCAACCGTCAGATCATGGGTACTGCCCCGGAGAATATCCGCCACTTCATTGAGCTGCGCGGCATTGGCATCGTCAATGTGGCCCGTGTGTACGGCGTGGGCGCGGTCAAGCTGAGCGAAAGCCTTGACCTTGTGGTTCAGCTGGAAGCATGGGACCCCACTAAGAACTACCAGCGCACCGGTCTGGAAAACGAATACTACGACATTCTGGCGTCAGCATTCCCAGCACCAGCATTCCGGTCTCACCGGGCCGCAATCTGGCTGTCGTGCTGGAAACTGCAGCCATCAACAATCGCCAGAAGAAGATGGGTTACAACGCAGCGCGTGAACTGCTGATCCGTCTGGGTCTGGACGATAAAATGGATTGATCCCACACCGCAAAAGGAGCAAGTTATCATGGAACGATTCAAGCAGAAACTGCAGGCAGCGGCGATCCCGTTCAGGGAGAATGAACCGCTTGCGGCGCACTGTACCTTTAAAATCGGAGGCCCGGCACAGCTGTTTGTCATGCCGGAAAACGAGCAGCAGCTCTGCAGTGCAGTTGCGCTTTGCAAAGAGCAGGCTGTCCGCTATTACCTGCTGGGCAACGGCAGCAACATCCTGTTTGCGGACGAAGGCTTTTCCGGCGTGGTGATCGATGTTTCGGCACTGGACGCAGAGATCGCGGTGGAAGATACAGTCCTGACCGCAGGCGCAGGTGTCCGCCTTGCGGCACTGTGTAAGGCGGCACTGAAGCATGGCCTGTCCGGGCTGGAATTTGCCTACGGCATCCCCGGCACGGTGGGCGGTGCAGTGTATATGAATGCGGGTCTACGGCGGCGAGATGAAGGACGTGCTCACCACAGTGCGGTATCTGGCGGCAGAAGGCGAGGTCAGAGAAGTGCCTGCCGCAGAGCTGGATCTCCGCTATCGCCACAGCATTTTTGAAGAGAACAGCGGCTGCATCCTCTCGGCACAGTTCCATCTGCAGCCCGGAAACGCAGCGGACATCCGTGCAAAAATGGATGAATTGATGGCCAAGCGTGTGGAAAAGCAGCCGCTGGATAAGCCCAGCGCCGGCAGCACCTTCAAGCGCCCGGCGGGTGCTTTTGCGGCTGCGCTGATCGACCAGTGCGGCCTGCGCGGCTATCGCCACGGCGGCGCAGCCGTCAGCGATAAGCACTGCGGCTTTGTGGTAAACCTTGGCGGCGCTACCTGTGCTGATGTGCTGGCACTCTGTGACGAGGTGCGCGCCATCGTAAAGGAAAAGACGGGCTACGACCTTGAAAAAGAGATCCGGGTCGTCCGATAACGGAAAAGCAAAAAAGGAGCGGTAGATCAGATTATGGAGCTGTTGATCGTCAGCGGACTTTCCGGTGCAGGCAAGTCGGTGGCTATGAATGCGCTGGAAGATATCGGTTTTTTCTGTATAGATAATGTTCCGGCCGGACTGCTGCCCAGCATCACTGCATTCTCGGAAGCGGGCGACAGCAGCTGGAGCGGGTGGCTCTTTCCATGGATGTGCGCGGCTGCCGCACCAGCGAAGAGATCGAGCGTGCGCTCGACAAGCTGGATGAGCAGGGTGTGGATTATAAAATTCTATTTCTGGATGCCCCGGACGATGTACTCATGCGCCGCTACAGCGAGACCCGCCGCCGCCACCCCATCAGCATTGCCGAGGGCATTTCCACCCGGGAGGCCTTTGCAAAGGAACGCAAAATATTGAAGCCTTTGCAGGAGCGTGCAGATTACGTCATCAATACCGCCCTGCTTTCTACAGCACAAAACAAAGAACGCATCTGCGATCTTTTTGCAAAAAATGGCGGAGCAAGGGCGCCATGCGCCTGACCGTGATGTCCTTTGGATTCAAATTCGGCATCCCGCCGGAGGCAGACCTTGTGCTGGATGTGCGCTGCCTGCCCAACCCCTTCTACGTGCCGGAACTCAAGCATAAGACCGGCCTTGATCAGGATGTGGTGGATTTTGTCATGAGCCACCCGGAAGCACAGGAACTGCTCAAGCGGTATGAGAACTTTTTGCAGTATGCACTGCCGCTGTACGTCAAGGAGGGCAAAAGCCAGCTGACCATTGCGGTGGGATGTACCGGCGGCAAGCACCGTTCCATTACATTTGCGCGTAAGATCGCGGAGTATTGCACGCAACTCGGCTACGAGCCGGGCGTGCAGCATCGTGATGTCAAACGCTGACAGAATTCGAGGAAGTATGAGTAGTTTTGCATCCCGCGCGCGGGAGGAGATCGCGCAGCGCAGCATCCAGAAGGATTGCTGTGTGCGTGCGGCAGCTTATGGCATTGCGTGCTTTGCCAAATATTTTGATGCAAAGGGTCTGGTGGTGCAGACCGAGCAGCAGGAGACGGTGCAGGCTGCCCAGCAGCTGTTCGCACGCTGTGGCGTGCAGGGCGAGATCCTGCACAAGCAGCGACCCAGCGGCGTGCTGTATGAATTCAACATTCGCGCGCCGGAGCAGGTGGCCCGGGTGCACGAGCTGTTCGGCACCACGGCAGCGAGACCAGCCTGCAGATCGACCCCGCCTTATCCGCTGTCAGACCTGCGTCAGTGCGTACATTGGCGCAGCTTTTTTGTGCAGTGGAACGGTCATTGATCCGCAGAAAGAATATAATCTGGAATTCTTACCTCCCGCACCAATCTGGCACGGGACTTGAAGCGCTGCTGGCAGAGCATGAGTTGCACCGCACCGCACCCGCCGCAACGGCGTGAACCTGATCTACGTCAAGACTGGGGCCAATGTGGAACGCTGCTCAGCTTTATGGGCGCTGGAAACGCTGCAGAGGAAATGCATGCGCAAAAAGCCTTCAAACAGGTGCGCAACCAGACCAACCGACAGACCAACTGTGATACGGCAAACCTTGCAAAACGGCCCGCGCCAATGCGCAGACGCTGAAGGCCATCCGCTTTCTGGAAGAGCGGGATGCCCTTAGCACTCTGCCGGAGGTACTGCAGGAGCCGCTGCCAAGCGGATGCAGTACCCGGATCTTTCGCTCACAGCGCTGTGCGGCTGCTTTGAGCCGCCCGTGAGCAAATCCGGCCTGTCGCACCGGATGAAGAAACTGGAGCATTGGCCGAAACGCTGCGGCAGAATCTGGAACAGGAGGCAAAAGCATGAGCGAAGCATTAGCCAATACCCGGCCTTTTGTCCATCTGCACATCCACACAGAGTACAGCCTGCTGGATGGTGCCTGCCGCATTGACCAGCTGATGGATCGCGTAAAAGAGTGCGGACAGACCGCCATTGCCTGCACCGACCACGGCGTGATGTACGGCTGCGTGCAGTTTTATAAGGCTGCAAAAAAGGCTGGCATCAAGCCCATCATCGGCTGTGAGGTGTATGTGGCCACCCGCACCCGCTTTGACAAGGTAAATAAGATCGACGGCAACAACCACCTGATCCTGCTGTGCAAAAATGAGACCGGCTACAAAAACCTGATCAAAATGGTGTCGGCCGCCTTTGTGGAGGCTTTTATTCCAAGCCCCGCATTGATAAGGAACTGCTGGAAAAATATCACGAGGTCTGATCTGCCTGTCGGCCTGTTTGGCAGGCGAAGTTCCACAGGCCATTCTGGCGGGCGATTATGAGCGCGCCAAAGCAGCAGCGCTGTGGTATCGAGACCTCTTCGGCGAGGGAAACTATTATATCGAGCTTCAGGACCATGGTCTGGAAGAGGATAATACTGTGCTGCCGCAGCTCATCAAGCTTGCACGGGAGACCGGCATTCCCATGGCAGCCACCAACGACTCCCACTATCTGCGCAAGGAGGATGCCAAAATGCAGGGCATCCTGCTCTGCATCCAGACCGGCAAGACCATTCAGGATGCGGATAAAATGGAGTTCCAGACCGACGAGTTCTATGTCAAAACGACAGACGAAATGTACGAGCTGTTCTCCATGGTGCCGGAAGCCTGCGAGAATACCGCCAAAATTGCCGAACAGTGTAACTTTGATTTTGATTTTGGACACACTAAAATTCCATATTACAAAGCGCCGAACGGTATGGATAATCAGGCGTTTTTTGAAAAGCTCTGCTGGGAAGGTTTGGAGCGCCGCTACGGCCCCAATGTTCCGCAGGCCAACAAAGACCGTCTGGAATACGAGATCGGCGTGGTCAAAAAGATGGGCTACACGAACTACTATCTTATCGTGTGGACTACGTGAACTACGCCAAGAGTCAGGGTATCCCGGTAGGCCCGGGCCGTGGCTCCGGCGCAGGCAGCATTGCGGCTTACAGCGTGGGCATCACGGATATCGACCCCATCCGTTATAACCTGATCTTTGAGCGCTTCCTGAACCCGGAGCGCGTCAGTATGCCAGATTTTGATGTGGACTTCTGCTACGAGCGCCGTCAGGAAGTGATCGATTATGTCAACCGGAAATATGGTGCCGACCATGTGGCTCAGATCGTCACCTTTGGCACCATGGCCGCCCGCAACGCCATCCGCGATGTGGCCGCGTGATGGGCATTCCGTATCAGCAGGTAGATGTTGTGGCAAAGCAGGTGCCCATGGAGCTGAAAATGACGCTGAAGCGTGCGTTGGAGGTATCGCCGGAACTTAAGCGGATGTACGATACCGACCCGCAGGTCACAGAGCTGATCGACACGGCCTTGAAGGTGGAGGGCATGCCCCGCCATGCTTCCACCCATGCGGCGGGTGTCGTCATTACCCCGGAGCCTACGGACTAC
>ENA-OQER01000079-OQER01000079.1-human-gut-metagenome-genome-assembly--contig:-NODE-79-length-47880-cov-5.676376_pt1 | contig 47880 bp, 58 predicted proteins | sample MGYA00242797_ERZ504639 | MGnify/ENA primary metagenome ERZ504639 (study PRJEB26092, sample SAMD00036306) | human gut metagenome | host: Homo sapiens | study: EMG produced TPA metagenomics assembly of... | reverse complement strand
AACGGAACAGCAGTCCCAGATAGTAGCCAAATGGCAGATGTAGCCAATTTGTAGCCAACAAAAAGAAAAATCTCTGGAAATCCTTATAATTCAAGGCTTTCCAGAGATGTAGCAACTATTCAAACTCGATCGTTGCCGGTGGTTTTCCGGTGCAATCGTACATGACGCGGTTGATGTGTTTGACTTCGTTTACGATTCGACTGGTTGTTCTTCCGATGACATCCCACGGGATTTCGGCGCTTTCGGCGGTCATGAAATCGGTGGTGGTGACGGCGCGGAGGGCGATGGCGTAATCGTAGGTTCTTTCATCTCCCATGACTCCGACGGAGCGCATGTTGGTCAGGGCTGCGAAGTACTGGCCGATTTCGTGGGCGATTCCGGCTTTGTCGATTTCTTCGCGCCAGATCGCGTCGGCGTCCTGTACCATTTTGACTTTCTCGGCGGTTACTTCGCCGATGATACGGATGCCAAGTCCCGGCCCGGGAATGGCTGACGGAATACGAGGTATTCCGGGATGCCGAGCTCAAGGCCGGCTTTTCTTACTTCGTCTTTGAAGAGGTTGCGCAGCGGCTCGATGATTTCTTTGAAATCTACGTAATCCGGCAGTCCTCCGACGTTATGATGGGATTTGATGACGGTGGATTCTCCGCCGACGCCGCTCTCTACAACGTCTGGGTAGATGGTTCCCTGTACCAGGAAGTCTACAGCACCAATTTCTTTGCTTCTTCTTCGAAGACACGAATGAACTCTTCGCCGATGATTTTACGTTTTCTCTCCGGCTCTTCTACGCCTTTTAATTTTGCATAGAAACGCTCCTGTGCGTTGACGCGGATGAAATTCAGGTCGTATGGCCCGTCCGGTCCGAAGACTGCTTCTACTTCATCGCCCTCGTTTTTACGCAGCAGACCGTGATCTACGAATACGCAGGTCAGCTGGTTTCCGACTGCTTTGGAAAGCATAACAGCTGCTACGGAGGAATCGACTCCGCCGGACAGTGCGCAGAGGACTTTTCCGTCGCCTACTTTTTCGCGGATAGCTTTGATGGATTCTTCTACGAAGGAGTCCATGTGCCAGTCGCCGGCGCAGCGGCAGACATTGTATACAAAGTTGGAAAGCATTTTCTTTCCTTCTTTGGTGTGCAGAACTTCTGGATGGAACTGGGTTGCATAGAGGTTTTTCTCTACGTTTGCAACGGCTGCTACCGGACAGTCATCCGTATGGGCGATGATCTCGAAGCCCGGAGCTGCTTTGGAGATGTAGTCGTTGTGGCTCATCCAGCAGATGGTTTTTTCGGATACGTTCTCAAACAGTGCGGAACTGGTATCTACGGTTACCTCAATTTTTCCATATTCTCTGACCGGTGCTACTTCTACTTTTCCGCCGAGCAGATGCATCATCAGCTGTGATCCGTAGCAGATGCCGAGGATCGGGATTCCAAGTTCAAAAATTTCTTTTGTATAAGTCGGGGAATCCGGCAGATATGCGCTGTTCGGGCCGCCGGTGAAGATAATACCTTTCGGCTGAATTTCTTTGATCTTTTCGATGTCTGTTTTGTAAGAATAAATCTCACAGTAAACGTTGCACTCACGTACACGTCTTGCAATTAACTGATTGTACTGACCGCCAAAATCAAGTACGATAACCGTTTCTCTTTTCAAGAACGTTCCCTCCTGTTTTTTCTTCTGTGCATGATGAACTACATGCGTTTTTTGGGTTTGATGCTAATTATAGTAAAGAAACCGTAAAATTTCAACCCCTGAAGTACAGGAATCGTGTTCTTTTCGCTGTACTTCGGAGGTTTTTCTTTTTTTCGGGTCCTTATTCTCCGATGGTGATGGTGTAGCCTGCCTGGAAGGTTTCCCCGGCTTTCAGGTGCTGTTCGCCGTATTTGTCTTTTAATTCGCCGTCAAAGCCGACGTTGTCGCAGCGGCCGATCCATGGCTCGAGGCACACGAACGGGGCATCTGCTTTTGGCTTGGACCATACGCCGACGCTCGGGAAGCCTTTGCAGGTGAGAGTGACATACGGTTTTCCATCCACTTCTACGCCGACGCGCTCGACCTGGGTGTTGTCGAAGATCAGGGCGTCCTCGTCGAAAAGGGTTCTGGTGTACGGGATTCTGCCGTCCTGAAGTTTCAGTTTTCTCGGATGTGCGACATCGACGCCTGCTGTTTCCGGGTCGATCAGGACGTATTCGAGTTCGGTCTCGGTGTGGTTTTCCAGGCCTTTGTTGAAGACGATGTCATACTGTTCCGGAATCATGAATGCAGGATGTCCGCCGACGGAGAAGTACATGTCATCATCACCGGTGTTTTCTACGTTCCAGGTGATGGTCAGGGTTCTGCCGGAGAGTTCCTGGGTTACGGTGAAGGCAAAATCGAACGGGTAGACTTTTTTTGTTTCTTCGGTCGATACCAGGCGGTGTACTGTTTTGTTTTCGGTGTTTTCGATGCACTCGAATTCGTTGTCGCGGGCGAAACCGTGCTGGCCCATCGGTATTTGACTCCTTTATGGGTGTAGAAGCCGCCGTTTACTTTTCCGACGAACGGGAACAGGACCGGTGCGTGGCGGTTCCAGAAGGCCGGATCGCCGATCCAGACTGCCTCACGGTCAGCCGCTTTATCGTAGATGCTGCTAAGTTCTGCGCCGTGATCGCTGATCTGCACGCGCAGGTTTTCGTTTTCCATGGTTCTCATACTCTGTTTCCCCCTGTTTTCTTTCATTTTTTGTAACTATTCAGAGCCATGCGAAATTGCATGGCGCTGAATAGTTACCATTTTTAGAATTTATTCCGGATAGACGAGACGGGATTCATCAATTCCGTACAAAACCTCATCCAGGTATTTTTTGCCAAGGTAATTTGCCATGGACAGATTCATATCCAGATAGTTTCCGCAGTCTTTCGGGGATGCACCCGGGACTTCGCCCTTGAAATCGCGGATAAATTCATACATTTCTATTACGAGTGAAACGATATCTTTCGAGCTGTAATCACCGGCCAACAGCAGGTAAAATCCTGTACGGCAGCCCATTGGACCAAAATATACGGTTTTATCTTTCCATTCTTCGTGATTGCGAAGGAACGTTGCGCCAAGATGCTCGATGGTGTGAACCTCAGCGGTATTCATAACAGGCTCATCGTTTGGAGATGTCATGCGCAGGTCGAAGGTTGTGATGACACTGTCACCTACGTGATCTTTTCTTGAAACGTAAATGCCTGGTTTAAGTTTGATATGGTCGATCGTAAAGCTTGCAATTTTTTCCATGACTGGTATTTTCCTTTCTTTCTGTCCTTTAATAGCTGCGGAGTTCATCATCGGTATCCGCAGTGTTTTCGATGGATTTGATGATGAGATCATAACTATAGCATCGCTTACTTTTACAGTGACGCGGTCGCCGACTTTATGACCCAGAATGGCTTTTCCTAATGGCGAGTCGATACTGACGTATCCTTTGAGAGAATTACCACGAACGGTGGTGACAAGTTTGTAGGTTTCTGTCTCATCATCTTCTTCGATGTAACCTGAACGGTATTGTTGATGCCGACTTCATCGTCCTTTGAGGTATCTGAAATAACGTGAGCGGTTTTAATCATTTTTTCCAGATAGCGGATGCGGCTTTCGTTGCGGTTTTTGTCCTGTTTAGCAGCTTTGTATTCAAAGTTTTCGCTGAGATCGCCCTGAGCGCGGGCTTCTTTTACAGCCTCGAGTTCTTTTGGACGGACAACCAGTTTGCGGTAGTCGATTTCTTCCTGCATTTTTTTAATATCGTTTTCGGTCAGTTTATCATACATGATTTTTCTACCTCTTTTCTTGTGAGGTTATTTTAGCACAGAATACGGCAAATTGGAAGTAGGAAGACAGCACGGTAGAATCATGAGTAGAATCACTTTCTTACGCACCGGAACAGCAAATGTTCCGGTGCTGAATGAACTATAACGGTTCACTCAGCCGTGTCGCTTGGTTTTGAAGGCGGAGTTCCTTTGTTGTCGCTGTTATTTGGCATTTTTCCACCTTCGGGATCGCTCATTGTTTTAACAGACCGGGTTCCGGCGGTGGTGATGATGTCCGTGAGGGTGATCTCTTCGTTGTCGGTACCGGCAGCCAGAGTATACGTTGCGTCCAGTTTCATTTCTGGGCAGGTCAAAACGATGCTGGCGTAGGCTTTTTCGGGTGTGACCGTGAAGAGGGCACTTCCATCGCTGTCTGTCAGTGTGATGGTAGTGTCAGCGGACTGGGTTTCCGTACAGTAATAGGTGATAACGGGCTGGGTGGAAGCTTCGTCGAAGCTTTCCGTCATGCCGGCACTGCCGATAGCAGCTAAGGTTCCGCCGGTCACAATTGCACTTCCGTCGTAATCGAGGGCACTGTCACCATCGCTGGTCGGCCCGTACACGATCGTAGTTCCGCCGGTCACGAGAAGACCGCCGTTGGAATCAAGACCATCACCATCGGCGGATACGGTCAGGGTTCCGCCGGTAATTTTAATATAAAGCTCAGAGTTGCCTCCGCCGCCGGGGCCTCTCTGCATCATCTGTGGAGCATCGCCGTCAGACGGAGCGTTCCCCGGATCGAAGTCCTGCGGCGCATTTCCGCCAGACGGAGCGTTCTCCGGATCGAAGTCCTGCGATGGCTGCATATCGCTGCCGTTTTCTGTATCAGGCGGCATTTGCGGAGGTTCCTTTCCGTCTGCCGCACCGGATATGCTGCATCATCACCGGAGTTTACGACAGCACTGCTATCGTCGTTTGAGCTTGCGGCATTGCTGTCATCGTCACCGGAACCGGCAGCATTGGCGCCATCGTCGCCGGAATTTGCGGCATTGATGCCATCGTCGCTGGCGTTTATGGTAATGTCACCGCCGTTGACCACGACGCGTTTTCCTTCCAGGCCTTCGTTGCTTTTTTCAACAAGGATCGTTCCGCCACGAATGACGGTGTCGAGCTCCGCATGGAAACCGTCATCACCGGAGTTTACGGTGATGGTTCCGTCATCGACAACGATGCTGCCGGTTGCATGGATCCATCCTGTTCTGCCTTAACTGTAAAAACGCCACCGGCAATATAGATATTTCCAAGCTCTGCGTCATCCGTATTCTTCGCTTTGACCGCACTGTTTGCAGCATCAATGTCAAAGCTTCCATTCAGAATTTTAATCTGATCTTTGGCTGTGATCCCGTTGTCCGCAGCGACGATTTTGTAGGTTCCGCCGGTAATCACAAGGTCATCTTTGGATACAATCCCGTGTTTGTAGTCTGCCTCGATGGTCAGACTTCCTGTCCCGTTGCAGACAAGATCTGATTTGGAGAAGATAACGCCGTCTACCGTGTTGTCATCAATCTGAGTGTACTCGTTTCCACCGCCAAGCGTGTTGCTGCTGTTTTCAGCAAGCGTGATGAAAACTTTGTCGCTTCGCGAACGTAGATGGCAGCATTCGTCTCACAGTTGATATGGACTCCATCGAGTACGATCTGAACCTTGTCGAAATCGGATGCGTCTACGATAATCTGGCCATCCTCAAGTGTTCCGCTTACGATGTAAACGCCTTCTTCCGTAATGGTAATTGTGCTGCCGTCTGCTTTGGCTCCGCTGCCGGAGACGGTAGCTGTCGTCTTATTAAGTGTAATTTTTACGGCTTCTGATGCTTTATAGCTTCCGCTCTTCTCACGGTCTGTGAATTCGGTATCGATGGTGGATTCGGTCAGTTCCAGATCGAAATCAATGTCGGAGGCACTTTCTATTGCATTTTCCGAAGCTATGCTCTCTGATGTGGCCGCCGCGTTGTCGGCAGATGTTTCGCCGGTTGACTCTGTACGGGCAGATTCGGCATTTACAGAGCTGGAAGATGTCACTGCTGTGCCGCATCCGCCGAAGGCCAGCGATGATACAAGAAACAGACTGACGACCGCGCCGGTCTCTTTTTTTCTGTTTTTATTTCTGTTTCGATTCATTATAATTCCTCCCTTCCGGTCTGTGCACGACTGCACAGGATTTCAAGGTTTCCGTTTCTGCAGCGGAGCTGGTCAATCATGTTTTTCTCTTCGCCTTCCTCGCGGAATACGATGCGATACTCCAGCTTGAAAAGACTTCCCATATTCGTGGTTTTTACCTGTACAAGCTCGCAACGGGTCAGATACCTGGCAAAGATATCGTCAAAAACACTGGTATAATCAAGGGACTCCGGTTCCAAGATTTCCATTGACGAGCATGATCACCATCTGTACGATCACAGGCATCAGAACAAGCGTGACAGCAAAGCTTTTGGTGCATTCACTTTTGTACCTGTAAACAGCAGCGATCAACAGTCCCAGAATCAGAGACACTGCTGTGCAGGCAAGGAACTGACCAAAGGTGAAGGCGGCGATTGTTTCTGTAAAAACGGAACTGAATATTGTGTTAAGCATAGCAAATTCCTCCCAGAATTTTTTATTTTCTTGTCTATTCAGAGCCCCATCTCGATTCCGCTTACGCTACATCGCGATGTTGCTTCTCGCCATATGAAGTTCCAGAAAAACCGCTCATTCATGCAAGCATGATTCGCGATTTTTTCTTCTATTTTGCATGGCTCTGAATAGTTACATTTTCTTTTTTTGTGAAGCAGATTATGTTTGAAAAAGGCTTTTCGCAAGCTGTAAGTCCACCCACTGCTTCTTGCTTTTCGCAATGGCCGCAGAGGACTTACCTGATTCAGCTAACGGAATGCTGTTTTTGATACGGTTTGCCGGATATCTGTGAATGGTATGAAAGCTTTTTCTTCTGATGCTTTCTGATTTTCGATCTGATAGGCAAAGCCGTATTTAGAAAATGATGCCGGATAGATTGCAAGATCATCCAGAATTTTGCTGAACCATAGGGGCACAGCACCTGGTGTTTTCACCTCCATGAGATACCAGCCTGGTTCTAAAAGTCTGGTTCCTTCCGTTGGACCGTCAAGACACAGATTGTCGGTACGCCATCGGATATTAGTGTCGAAGGTGACACGAAGTTCCTGTCTTCCGTGCCGAAGCAGGCGATACGGTCGTAGGCGATGTACATAGCGGGAGCAAGCCCCCGGTAGTAGTTACGAAACCAGGTGATTTCGTGAAGAATCTGGCTGTCAAAGCCCGGTTCTGATTTTCCCGCAAGATAGGGAACCGCTTCTGATAATATCATGCGCTCGCGGCGTTTGTAGACGATTCCTTCATATTTTTTCTTTAGTTCTACGTAGATGGGGCTGGTCTCTTTGGCCGGACCATAACTGCGGAGTCGCAGTTTTTCTTTGTAGACGGGTTTTTCCAGCGAACGGCGGATGAGCTGGTGATCCGGGGTATCGTAATAGAGGCTGCAGATGGTATCAAGGCCGTATTCATCCATCTGCAGATGACCCGGAAGGCTCTTGCGAAGCTTGCGAGCCATGATCGGGGAAAGCATGTATTTTGTTTCATACCGTTGGAAGGTCATGGGAATCTGTTGGCTTTGCATCATAATCGATTGATCCTTTCGTTTGATTTACTTCCGGAATGTTTTTTACATTTTTAAGTATAATGAGGAAACTTTAAAGGAACCTTAAAGAATGGACGGAAAATGTGAAAGGTTTGTGAAAAGACGGACCTCTGTAATCCGGATCGCTTTTTGAATACCATATAAAAAAAGAAAGAGCCGTTTCCGGACAAATTCGTTGGAAGCGGATTTGTTCGGAACGGACTCTTGTAGCCGATATGCAAAGTCATGAAACATATAAAATAGGAAAAGCGTCAAAAATCATCTTGGCCAGCGCTCTTTTCTGGACATGAGTGGCGCGAATGGTACATGAGGATGCGTCTGGTACCAGTAAGCTGTGGTAGCGACATCATCCTGACGTTCAAAAAGACCTCCATGACTGACGCCAATCTGCTGAAGGGTTACCTTAAGATCCTTCTCAAAAAGGATAGGATCAAGAAGGTGCCAGCGGTAGAAGCTGCGCTGTGGCATCTGATCATCATTGTGGTAATCATTATGAAGGAAGGTATCGTGGGTAGAGTAGTAAGGATAGCCAAGATACGGAGTACAGTACTGATTTTCGACGGTTTGGCCATTTTGCTGTGTTGCAAAGCTCCAGGCACCGCCGAAATAATCTTCTGTTCCGGTTCCGCAGATGGTTGGATAATCCTTGTCTCCATCGATGTAGAATTTCATCTCACCTTCTCCGTACCAGTAGCGTTCGAGGCTGGTCAGTGCAAGATAAGTTCCAACGTACTGGCCTTTCCCTTTGATGTTGTCGAGGACAACGTAGTCTTTTGCCTTTTCCGTGATACGCTGACGACGCCACTGGGCATGGAAATAGGCAGCATCTTCCGGAACCGTTGTCAGGCAATAGTCGATCTGATAAAAGAAGGCCGGAATCGGCTCATCACACTGATTTTCAATGGTAATACGGGCGTTTTTACGGAACGGCATCGGGAAATAGCTGTTGAAACCACGGGTCGGATTGACAGCAATCGGGACTGAGTTTACCTGGTAGGAAACACCGAAGCCGCAGCAGAAGAAATCGCCAAGCGGGCATTCCACGGATGGATCTTCTTCGTCATCCCAGTACATGCGCAGAACAAGATCCCGCAGAACATAACGGTTACGTTCACTGGTACGGTCTGTGACGGTGATCCAGATGTGCTGAATGATGCCTTCTCCCTGGATCTCACCAAGTGTTACGGTCTCTCCTGCTTCTATTTTCGGGATACACGGGGAACCTTTTCTGGACGGACCAAGATCGCTGGATGCCATGCCGCCTTTTCCTTTTTCTCCATTCCGGTTTTCCCAGTTAATAGAACGGGACTGTCCGCTTTTCAGCTGGAAAATGTTTTGTAAACCACAATCAAACATCATATATTCCTCCTTTTGTTTTCTTTTGTTTTTTCTCTCTTGGAAGCTTTTGATTTCTGCTTTTTTGTGTGTCTGCCTTTCCTGCCCTGCCGTCATTTTTCCATTTTTCCGGAATTTTGTTTCTTTCATCCTTTTGCCGGAAAGACTGCTTTAAAACAGATGCCATCTCGTGTCCGCTCTGCGGTGATTTTTCCTTATGTGCCTTTACAATTGCAGCTGCCACGGAAAGGCCGATTCCATAGCCGCCGCTTTCCCTGGCCCGCGACGCATCCGCACGGTAGAAGCGGTCAAAGAGGCGGTTGAGATCACCTTCCGGCAGGGTATCGCAGGTATTCTGCACCGAAAATTCTGCTTTTTTGCCGTTTTTTCGCCAGAAAATGTGGATTTTTCCACCCTCCGGAGTGTATTTAACGGCGTTATCCACAAGAAGAGAAACGAGCTGGTGGATTCTTGCGGCATCCCCTTCCATATGGAGTTCTTCTGCAATATCGCTCTGCAGCGCGATCCTGCCCGGAGGGCTTTTTGAATTTACAGAAAAATTCAAAACATCCGGCCGGCACTTTTGCATGGGTGCTCGCAGCCGGATGTTCGGTTTGCATTCATTTTCTTTTTTTCTCTGCCCGTCTCCGCAGCAGCTCTTTTGCGCCTGCGTACAACAGAAAATATACCGTCAGAATCATGACAACTACAATCCTGTTATCTTTCAGGCTGAAAAAAGAGGTCACATTGACTGCCGCCAGAAACAGCAGCAGTGACACACTGAGATCAATTTTTTCTTTTCTGTCGGCCAGCACCATTCCTGCGGCCGCCAGAACCAGAAGAACGGCAATTCTTGCAATCAGATTTGCCATTTTGACGCCTCCTTACTGTTTCCGGAAGGTAATTTCCCCGGTTTTATCATCCATACCATCGACGATGGCAAGAGATTCCAGATGAATGCCGCGGTCACGCAGCAGTTTTCCTCCGATCTGGAACCCTTTTTCGATGACAACGCCTGCTCCTACGAGCTCTGCACCGGAATCCTGTACCAGGGTTGCCAGTCCTTCCAGCGCTTTTCCGTTTGCCAGGAAATCATCGATCAGGAGAACTTTGTCTCCTTTTCCCAGAAATTCTTTGGAAACAATGATATCATAAACTCTTCCATGGGTGAAAGATTCTACTTTTGTGGTATAAACATCTCCGGCGATATTTTTGGTCTGTGTTTTCTTTGCAAACACAACCGGAACATTAAAAATTTCAGCCACAACACAGGCAATTCCGATTCCAGATGCCTCGATGGTCAGGATTTTCGTGATCTCCTCTCCCGCAAAACGACGCTGAAACTCTTTTCCGATTTCCCGGAACAGATTGACGTCCATCTGATGATTTAAAAAGCTGTCCACCTTCAGGACATTTCCCTCGCGTACTTTTCCGTCTTTGCGGATTCTGTCTTCCAATAACTGCATTTTTTTGAAGCCTCCCGAATTTTTATTATACCCATTGTACTTACTTCTCACTGGAAATGCAAGTCCAAATCCATCAAATTTCGCACTGTCTCAAATTTTATTCATGGCAGCCGCCGGTGTCTCTGCATCAGAGATCCTCTTTCCGGTCCAGATCCTTTAATTCCCACGCGGCTTCGACCCGGAACGGAATTACCGATTCCCAGTGCCGTTTCAGCACCTTTTTTCCGCCGCGGTCGCCGGAAGTTCTTTTAGTTCTGAAAAATAAGGTTTTGAGAACCACGCCGGATTGCCGCTCTCGCCGCCGCAGAAAACGCAGCCAAGTGGAGCCTTCTGCATCTCCATGGATTCCAGAAAGCGCTCCGCCGTCTCTTCCTTCAGGTACGGCTGATCCGCCGCAAAACACGCACAGGCATCGGCATTTTGCTTCTCCGCCGCCTCGATTCCCGCGCGGATTGTATAGGAAATTCCTTTTTCGCTGTCCGGCGAAACACCGTCTGCAGACGCCCGGCTTTTACCAGCGGCGCAAGCTCCTCCAGAATCCTTTCATACTGCGTCACAACCAGCAGTTCCCAGTTCTCATGCCTTCTGGCAATTTGGGCCAGCCGGTCCAGCAGATGGCGGTACACCGCCTTTCCATCCAGCGGATAGAGCAGCTTATTTTCCCCGAACCGTCTGCTGTTCCCGGCTGCCAGATAAAGTATCGTTACTCGCATTCTTTTTCCGCAATTCCCATTGCAATCTGCTCGCTCGTGATCGGCAGTTCGCGGAACCACAGACCCGTCGCATTGTAGATTGCATGTGCCAGCGCCGGAGCCGGTGTGTTGATGACGATCTCGCCGATCGATTTTGCACCGAACGGACCGGTCGCTCGTAGCTGCTCCGAAACTCGACGCGCAGCCTGCCCATATCGAGGCGGGTCGGCACTTTATACTGCATAAACGAATTATTGATCATCTGACCCTTGTCCGTGTACTGGATATTTTCAAACAGCGTCATGCCGATGCCCTGCACCAGACCGCCCTCGACCTGTACGCGCGCAAGGTTCGGGTTGATGACGGTTCCGCAGTCGACAACGGCGGCATAATCGAGAATCTTGACCTCGCCGGTCTCTTTATCCAGCTCGATCTCGACCGCACCAGCCATATAAGGCGGCGGCGATACCGGAGAGCAGTTGCTTTCCGTCGCTTCCAGCGCGATGCCGTTATTGCACATGGCCGCTGTTGCGATTTCTTCCATCGTCATGCTGCTTCCGCTCTTTTCATGCACGACGCCGGTACCGGTAAATTCTGTCTCATCTTCCGGCACGTTCATCCGCTCTGCCGCCAGGGCACAGATTCGTTTCCGAAGCGTCATGCAGGCTTTTTCCACCGCTTTTCCGGTAATATACGTCGTACTCGATGCATAGGAACCGGAGTCATACGGGGACGTATCGGTATCTGCGCCGACAACGGTAATGTCATCCACATCACACTCCAGACACTCTGCCGCCATCTGGGACAGAATCGTATCGCAGCCGGTTCCCATATCAGCCGCTGCGATCAGCATCGTATAGCCGCCGTCGTCGTTGACTTTGATCGTTGCCGATCCGACATCGAGATTGGAAATACAGGAGCCTGCATCGCCATCGCAATGCCGACGCTGCGCACCTTTCCATTTCCCATATCACGCACGGATATTTCTCATCCCAGCCGATCATCTCTTTCGCACGCTCCACGCACTGGTCAAGCGCACAGCTGTTTGCCGTTTCGCCATAGTAAGCCGGCATGAACTGTCCCTCACGGACCATGTTCTGCTCCCGGATCCGGATCGGATCGATGCCAAGACGCGCTGCCATCTCACTGACAGCAGATTCTACAGCAAAGATACCCTGCGTCGCACCGTATCCGCGGTAAGCACCGGCTGACATTACGTTGGAATACACAACATCATACGCAAACCGGTAAGCCTCAAGAGATCCATACATCGGAATTGATTTGTGGCCGGAAAGGCCGACCGTTGTCGGTCCATGCTCGCCGTATGCACCCGTGTTGGAAAGTGTATACAGATCGATCGCACGGATTCTTCCGTCCTTCATCGCACCGAGGCGGATCGTTACTTCCATCTCATGGCGCGGTGTGGATGCTGTCTGGGACTCTTCTCTCGTAAAGATCATTTTCGACGGTTTTCCGGTTTTCCAGGTTACAAACGCCGGGAAAATTTCGGCAACCACCGTCTGCTTCGCTCCGAATCCGCCGCCGATTCTCGGCTTGGAAACACGGATCTTCGATTTCGGAATGCCGAGTGCATTGGACAGAATGCGGCGCGCATGGTAAACGATCTGGGTCGAGCTCAGCACATTCAGCCGTCCGTAGGTATCCATAAAGCAGTATGTCCGGAACGTCTCCATCATCGCCTGCTGGGCTGCGCGTACATGATACGTATGCTCTACGACCTCATCGCACTCTGCGAGCACGGCTTCCACATCTCCGTTGTGATCTTCCGCACTTGCACAGAGATTTCTCTGATTGTCCGCACCGACCGGACAGAGCGATTTCCAGCTTTCCTCCGGATGCACCAGCAGTTCATTATCCTTGGACTGATGAAAATCCAGAATGGCCGGAAGCACTTCGTACTCTACTTTCAGGAGCTTCCGCGCACGGTCCACGCATTTTTCATCTTTTCCGGCAATAATCGCCACCGGATCTCCCACGTAGCGCACATGCTGATCGAGGATCAGACGGTCATACGGGCTTGGTTCCGGGTAGGTCTGTCCTGCCATTGTAAAACGCTGTTTCGGCACATCCTCCCAGGTATAAATCGCCTCAATGCCCGGAACACGCTCTGCTGCCGTCTTTTTCACGGATTTTACGATTGCATTGGCATGCGGACTCCGCAGTACCTTGACAATCAGACAATCCTTCGGCGCCAGATCATCTACATAAACCGGCTTTCCGGTTACCAGCGCGAGGGCATCCTTTTTGATCACCGGCTTATTCACACTGCAGAGCTGATCGGTTCTTCCCGACCAGTCCGGTTCATAGATATGATTTTCTCTGCTCATGACGCACCTCCCTGCTGCTTTTTCCAGGCAAGGAAATTCAAAATTCCCCGAAGCTGTCCTTCATATCCGGAACAGCGGCAGAGATTTCCCGCCAGATATTCTTTAATTTCTTCCTCACTCGGATCCGGATTTTCCCGGAACAGCGCAATCGCATTCATAATCATCCCCGGATTGCAGAACCCGCACTGCTCAGCGCCCTGTCCGGCAATAAAGGAACCAAATTCTTCTGCTTCCTCCTGCAGGCCTTCCAGCGTATCCACCTTACATCCATTCGCCCGCGCCGCAAGCACCGAACACGACAGCACCGGTTTTCCCTCCAGAAAAACCGTACACAGCCCGCAGTTCGACGTCTCACAGCCGCGCTTCACACTGTAGCATCCCTGGCTTCTCACAAAATCGATCAGGAGCATGTCTGCATCGATCTCCGCTTCCGTCTTCTTTCCATTTAAGATCATCGAAATCTTCATCACTGCTCCTCCTTCTTCTGAATTTCTTCCATACATCTGCGCAGCAGCACCCGTCCCAGATGATGACGATACTCTGCACTTCCGCGCATATTACTGCCATATGTAAACTGATCAGAAATCTCCGAAGCCGCCGCCTTCAGCTCCTCCGCAGATGCCTTTCCAGCCGCCAGCTTTTCCGCCAGCTCCGCCGGAAGCTCTACACGTGCCGCCTTCGCCGGTCTTGCCCCAAGCACCGCACATCCTTTCCGTCTTCCACCCGCACCGCACACGTCAGCACCGGGAAATCCGTTCTGGAATTTCGATGACTCTGATAAACCGTAACACCCTCATGCTTCTTCACAATCAGCCTTACCAGCACATCCCTGTCTCTCTTTGAACAGGCAAACTCCGCCAGCGGCATCCGTCCCGCATGAACCAGCTCCACCTCCGTATCCAGCGCCAGAAACAGCGTCAGCACATCCGAAAATCCAAATCTGCCGAAAATACTGCCTCCCACCGTAGCCAGATTCCGGAACTGCACCCCGACAATACTCCGCACACTCTCCCGTGCCGCACCGTCGGTATAAGCATTCAGCCCCTCATGCTCCTCCAGCTGCCGCAGCGTCACCATACATCCGATGGAAAACTCCTCTTCCGACTCTTCAATCTGATCCAGTCCGAGTCCGGAAAGATCAATTGCCGTCTGCACCTGTCGCTCTCCCATCTTCGTCCAGAGCATTCCGCCTAAAATACAGGCGCTTCTCTTCTGATTCAGCTCATACGCCTCTTCCAGCGACCCCGCACGGATATAATCCTTAATTTTAATCATAGTTACCCTATGCCCTCCATTTTCAGGTTGTTTATTTCTCAATATAGAAGCCCATATATATCATATTATACCTGACCGGCTCCCCCCTTTCAACTTTTTTCTTATTTTTTTTTCAAAAAAAACACTTGCATTTTTGCTCCACATCCAGTATAATCAATCAATGTCGGAAGTCATTCTGACACAAAACAAAATACATGGACGGATTCCCGAGTGGCCAAAGGGGACAGACTGTAAATCTGCTGCAAATTGCTTCGATGGTTCGAATCCATCTCCGTCCATATGCCGCAGTGGCGGAACTGGCAGACGCCCGGGACTTAAAATCCCGTGGGTAGTGATACCCGTACCGGTTCGATCCCGGTTTGCGGCACGATTAAGAGCTCTGATTCATACGAATCGGAGCTCTTTTTCCATTTCTATTTTTCAACCTCCCGTCCCCACTACCAGCCTCGCCGCCGCCCGTTCAGTCTTGCGTGATGCGGCGGCGAGGCGTCCGTCACTCCTCGCATCTATGCAGTACCACTCCCGATAACGGCAGCAAATCCATCTCCAGTATGCCCGCCGGTGCCTCGATTTCTTTCTCCTCCGAAGAAAATCCCACCGCATCCGTCGCAAACACCTGCGTCAGCTTCGCCACCGAACTCCGGTTAATCCCGGTAAGCCACACCGGAATCTCCACATGCACCCTCTCATTCCGGTTATTAATCACCACAATCACCTGCTCCTCCTGATTAAACCGTCCATAAGAAAGCACATTATAATCATGGTACAGAAATTTCAGCGATCCCATCGCCAGCACCGGAAATCTCCGATGCACCGCAATCATTTCTTTATAGAATCGGATCAGCTCCTGATCCTCCTGTCCCCAGGGATACGTCCTCCGGTTATCCGGATCCGTAAACCCGACCTGGCCGGCCTCATCCCCATAATACAGCGTCGGCGCCCCCGGCCACGTCATCTGAATCACAACCGCCTCGCGCAGCACCGCCTTATTCGTATTCTCCGCAGCCGCATACGGCCCAACATTCGCCACACGCCCCACACGATGATTCGTTCTCGTGAGGAACCGCGAATGATCATGATTATCCAGCTCATTCATCGCCGTATACAGCGAAGGCGCATAAAACGCCGGCATATGATACGTCATCGCCCCGATAAAACTCTCACTGTTTCCGAGAAGCCCCTGGTTAAACTCATCACTGTGCTTCTCCATACCCGTGAGGAACCAGGAAACCGGCTCCATAAACGCATCATAGTTCATCACTGTATCCCACTCGTCGCCCTGCAGCCAGCTCATCGCATCGCCGTAGTGCTCCGCCAGAATAATCGCCTCCGGATTCGCCTCCTTCACAACGCGCCGGAACTCCTTCCAGAACTTGTGGTTAAACTCCGAGCTGTGTCCTAAGTCAGCGGCCACATCCAGCCGCCAGCCGTCCGCATTAAACGGCGGAGAAACCCACTTCGCGCCGATGCGCATAATATCCTCCATCAGCTTCTCCGAACCCTCGTAGTTCAGCTTCGGCAGCGTATCATGGCCCCACCAGCGTCATAAAACTCATTGTACGGCCAGTTATGCTCATTATAAAACTTAAAAAACGTGTGATACGGACTGTCCTGCGCCACATACGCGCCCGGCTCATAGCCCTTTCCGGCCTCATAAATCCGCTCGCGGTCCAGCCATTTGTTAAACGAACCACAGTGGTTGAAAACGCCGTCCAGAATCACCTTCATGCCGCGCTTGTGCGCCTCCTCCACCAGGTGGATAAACAGTTCATTGCTCGCCTCCAGGTTCGCCTTGTTCGTCACACGGTCAATATACCGCGTTGCCCGCGTATTGTCCTTGTCGCCCGGCCAGAGCAGATCGCCTTCGTCGGAGACAATCTTTCCGAAATGCGGATCAATATAGTCATAATCCTGAATATCATACTTATGGTTCGATGGCGAAACAAACACCGGATTCAGATAAATGACCTGCACACCGAGATCCTGCAGATAATTCATCTTGTCAATGACGCCCTGCAGATCGCCGCCGTAGAAATTGCGGACATCCATCTGCTCCGGGAAGCGGTTCCAGTCATCCACCTTGTTGACCTGCTCACCAATGTAGCTGTACTCTCCCGTCAGCACATCGTTGGACGGATCTCCGTTGCAGAAGCGGTCCACAAAAATCTGATACATGACAGCGCCCTTCGCCCAGTCCGGCGTATGGAAGCCCGGGATAATGCCGAAAGAGTACATCTCCTGCAGCTCTCTTGTGACACCGAGCTTGTTGTAATAACAGACCACGCGGCCTGCCTGAATCTCAAAAAAATAGCGGATCGGCTCATTTCCGACCGGAATCTCGATCTCGTAATAATCAAAACCGTTCCGGACCAAACCGACCTGCATCTGTGCACGGGTGGAACCGCTGATGAAATAAACCGCATCTACATTATTTTTCAGGGTACGGAACCGGATCTTCACCGTGTCGCCCGGGTTCGGCTCAAACGGAATCTGATACTGCGGGGATTCATCGCTGTAGAGCGCATGCTTGTTGAACATCGCCCGCATCTGTGACATATACTGCTGCATTCTTGTTTTATCCATGAACTAACGCCTCTGTCTTTCTCAATCATTCATTCCTTATATTTTACCCCACACCGCCATGTAATACAACCTTTTTCTGAACACATGTAACGATTGTGTTTATTGGATTTTTATATAGTAAAAGAGCCAGCGGGGTACGCTGGCTCTTTTGGAGAAGGTATTTCTCTTATGGGGTGTAGCAAAAACTATATAATGTATTGGGGGGTTTTTACAGTTATTATAGTACCATACGTCCCTCGAAAAGTCTGCACAAATCGCGATTTTTTTCATTTGATTCTTATTCAAAATAACGATGAATTTTTCCGGCGTTTCGGATTTTCTGTTTTAATTTGCACAAACGCCCGTAAAATCACAGAAAAAAACCTGCAAAAAACTTTTTTTGTTCTCTGCAGGTTTTCTATTGCAAATAAAAAGATATCAGATTTCTCCAGAAACTTCCGGTGCTGTTCCTGTCATCTGTGCTTCCTGCTCAAAAATGGCTTCGAATTCAGCACGGCTCAGCTTCTCTTTTTCCATCAGCTGCTTTGCACACTCATGCAGCACATAGGAATGCTCCAGAATAATCTGTTTCGCCTGATCGTGGCATTTCTCGATCATCTGGCGGACTTCCTCATCGATGGCTGCGGCTACATTCTCGCTGTAGCTCTTCGTATGGCCCCAGTCGCGGCCGATGAAGACCTCATCCGAGTCGGAATCGTAAGCGACAAGACCAAGGTTCTCAGACATACCGTACTTCGTAATCATGGAACGCGCGGTAGCCGTCGCCTGTTTGATATCCTGGGATGCGCCGTTGTGATATCGTCGAAGATCAGCTCCTCTGCCACACGGCCGCCGAGGCATACGGTGATGTACTGCATCATTTTGCCTCTCGTCTGGAACATATCATCATTTTCCGGCTGCGGCATCGTGTAGCCCGCTGCGCCAGGACCTGTCGGGATAATGGAGATCGTATAGACCGCCTCCATATCCGGCAGCATATGGAACAGGATCGCATGGCCTGTCTCATGGTATGCGGTGATCCGTTTTTCTTTATCCGAAATGACTTTACTGCGCTTCTCCGCACCGATGCCCACTTTGATGAAAGCAGACTTGATATCGGCCTGGCGCACAAATCTTCTGCGGTCCTTTGCCGCCATGATTGCTGCCTCGTTCAGCAGGTTCTCCAGCTCTGCGCCGGTGAAGCCTGCGGTCGTCTGCGCGATCTGTTTCAGATCCACATCCTCGGCCAGCGGTTTGTTCTTTGCATGGACTTTCAGGATTTCCTCACGGCCCATGACATCCGGCGGTCCTACAACCACGCGGCGGTCAAAACGGCCCGGACGGAGAATCGCCGGATCCAGGATATCGACACGGTTCGTCGCTGCCATCACGATGATGCCCTCATTGACGCCGAAACCATCCATCTCAACGAGAAGCTGGTTTAAGGTCTGCTCTCTCTCATCGTGGCCGCCGCCCATACCGGTGCCTCTTCGTCTTGCCACGGCGTCGATCTCATCGATAAAGATGATGCACGGCGCATGTTTTTTCCTTCCTCAAACAGGTCGCGGACACGGGAAGCGCCGACGCGACGAACATTTCCACGAAATCGGATCCGGAAATGCTGAAGAACGGCACGCCTGCCTCTCCTGCAACAGCTTTCGCCAGAAGGGTTTTACCGGTTCCAGGAGGGCCCACAAGAAGAACTCCTTTCGGGATTCTCGCGCCGACCTGTGTATATTTCTCCGGTGCTTTCAGGAAATCGACCACCTCAACGAGGTCTTCTTTTTCCTCTTTTAAGCCCGCAACATCGCGGAACAGGACTTTTTTGTCTTTGTCGGTGGACATATGGGCGTTGCTTTTTCCAAAATTCATCATTTTGTTTCCGCCGCCTCCACCGCCGCCCATGGAGCGGTTCATCATCGACATGCCGAAAAGAAGGATCATACCGAGCAGTAGGGCCGGCAGGACAGACGTCATGAAAATGCTGTCTCTCTGGACATTCTGTACGGTGTACGTTACATCAGCATCCTCCAGAAGGCTGATAGCTGCGTTTACGTCGGTCACATTGACCGTATAACTGTCACCGCCCTGCTCCCGTACCACAACGGAGCCGGTCGGCACTTCTTTGTTCTGGACAATCTGCGCGGATGTCACTTTGCCGTCTTTTACGGCGGTTTCAAATTTCTGCTGACTTGGGCTGCTGCCTGCGCTGATTTTTCCGGTGATATAGAACATGGCAAGCACGATAATCACCATAAACGCCGCGTAGAGTCCAAATCCACTGCGCTGTCTGTTCATATTTTCTTTTTACTCCTCGTCTTCGTGAAACTCCACTACTCCGATGTATGGAAGATTCCGATATTTCTGTGCGTAATCCAGACCGTAGCCTACGACGAACTCGTCCGGGATATCAAAGCAGGTATAATCTACTTTGACATCGCGCACTCTGCGCTCCGGCTTGTCGAGCAGAGTACACAGGTGTACGGATTTCGGATTTCTCTTTTTCAGGATGTCGATCAGATAGTAAAGCGTTCTTCCGGAATCGATGATATCCTCCACAATCAGAACGTCTTTTCCTTCCAGCGGCTGATCCAGGTCTTTTACAATACGGACAACTCCGCTGGACTTGGTGTCATCGCCGTAACTTGATACGGACATAAAGTCAAGGCTTACCGGCACTGTGATGCGTTTTGCCAGCTCGCACATAAAGAATACGCCGCCTTTTAAAACGCAGATCAGGTGCACTTCTTTTCCTGCGTAATCGCGGTTGATCTGGTCTGCTACTTCTTTAATTCGTCTGTCTACTTCTTCTTCGCTTAATAATACTCTGATTGTCTCTTTCATCTGTTTTCCTCCTTACCAACGCCAATCTGTATCTGCAGAACTGCTTTCGTGTCTTCCCCGACACGGCCGCTCTCTCCTCTGCGATACCCCACGACCCACCAGATCTCCGGTCCGTCGGCGAGCAGCAGAATGGAATCCCGCTCCTCTTTCGGTATCTTGGCATCAATCATGTAATCTTTTAGTTTCTTTTTCCCGCCTTTTGCGGTTACTCTCAGATAATCTCCGCTTCTTCTCGTGCGGAGGACAAGACCGTCTTTTATTTTATCACAGTCAAAGCATTTCGTATACTTTTTTTCTTCAATTCTTTCGGGAAAAACCGATGTTTTTTTCACAATCGTGACTGGATTTTCTGCAAATGCGAGACTTTTTCCCTCTTCCCACCCGGCCGAACCGGAATTGGAACTTCTTCGCCGCTTTTCCTTTTCCGTTCTTCTTTTAAATGCACTCCCTGCTTTTCCAGGCGGAGCGTCTCGTATCCGCGCACGGCGGTGATTCCATACGGTAGGCAGACACTTTTTCCGACCTGCTTTTCAAAAAGTTCCCGCACAGATTCCAGATGCTCCCTGGTAAGATCCTTCCGTTTTCCCGCCAGCTGTTCCAGAACGCGCCGGATCACGTAGCGCTGCAGAAGAGGCGCTTCGCTGCTCACCGCATCACGCAGCACAACCGCATTTTTCTCTGCGGATGCATACCGCTCCATCAGCTGATCCGTCTGCTGCTCCAGATATTCCTCCGTTTCCATCAGGTCCAGCGATGTCTGTGCCATATGCGCGGCAGTACGCGGATTGACCTCTTCGGTCAGATACGGCAGCACATGGTGGCGGATTCCGTTCCTCGTGTAAGCATCCTCTGCATTCGTGCTGTCCTCACACCAGGCGCACTTCCGGCTTTCCAGTTCCTGCCGGATCTCTTTTCGTCCGACGCAGAGAAGCGGACGGATCACATTCCCCCGCACGGGGCGTAAGGAGCAAGTCCGGCCAGTGACGTTCCCCGTGCCAGGTGATGCAGCATCGTCTCCGCAACGTCATCCTGGTGATGGGCGAGCGCAATTTTCTCTGCCCTCTGCTCCTTTGCGCACGCTGCAAAAACTTCCTGCCGCGCCGCGCGTCCCGCCTCCTCCGTCGAGAGATGCTTTTCTTTTGCGATCTTCTCCACGGGACAGGAATAGAGATAGAACGGAACATCATATTCCCGGCACAGATTTTCTGCAAATGCCGCATCCCGCCCGGCTTCCGCGCCGCGCAGGTTATGGTTGACGTGGACAGCCAGCAGCGAAAAGCCAAGCGGCTCCTGCAGTTCCCGCAGCAGATGAAACAGGCAGACGGAATCCGCGCCGCCGGAGAGGCCGAGCAGCACGCGTTCGCCTGCCATTACCATATGATACTGTTCCATAAAGGCTCTTACTTTCTCTCGCATCCTTCGTTTTTACTCCTATTTTTCCAGATTCTGCGACCAGAACCGTCATATCATCCCGTGCGCGGCAGCCGCCGAGGCGCAGCACGCGTTCCAAAAGCTCCCGGGCAAATTCCCGCGGCTCGCTGTTTTTCACTTCGAGAAGAAGCTGCTTCATCTGCTCCGTCCTGTCCCCGGGCAGCGCGTCCAGCACTCCGTCCGTCATCATCACAAGGTAATCACCGTCGTACAGCTTTTTCGTTGTGGTATCAAAATCCGTCTGGGAAACGAGACCTGCGGCAAGACTGGTCGACTCCACAACCTCCACCCACGTATCCCGCCTAAGGAACGTCGCGATGCACCTCCTTTCAAAAAGCTGCAGACGCCTGTGTAGAGATTAATCGAAGCAACATCAAACGTGGAAAACATCCCTTCCTTTGGCTGCAGCAGAAGCATCGAATTGATCATCCGTGCCGCCATGATCCGCGGGAATCCGGCGCGCAGGAACTGTTCAAACAGCTCCACCACCGTCTCGCTCTCCCTGTTTGCCTCGATCCCGGAACCCATGCCGTCCGACAGGCAGAGGACAAACTGGCCGTTTTCGCAGAGCACACTGTAATTGTCCCCGGAGATACTCTCCTGCTCCTTGGTGATGCGTCCCACACCGTAGAGAACCTGGAATTTCACATCCTCCTGAAACAGCACCGTCTGGTATTCTCCGCTTAAGACCTGTGCCCCGTCGCGTACCGCAACCATCGGGATTCCGCACAGGGAACCGATCAGTTCCGCCGTCTGGCGAAGCGTGATCCGGCAGTGACGGCCCGCTTTGACCGTCATATAGATCTGTAAATGCTCTTTCGGCCGCTCCTGGAGCCAGATTTTCTGGACGAAAGCCCCGTTTTTCTTCATCTGGCGGCAGATTTTTTCCGAGAGCTCGTCCGGCAGACTGTTGAGGCTGTACAGATCACACGCGGCGCGGTCCATAATCCCGGCGACTTCACTTAACTGTTCTGCCACCACGCGGCGGCTCTCCGCCACACGCCCCGACCAGAGCGCCGTCTGGCGTTCCTGCTGGTAGCGGTTCCAGAACAGTTCCAGAAAGCGGGATCCGTTCAGGCAGGAGGCGTTCCATTCGCCTTTTGCACGGCTGATCTCGTCCTCATCCCCGTCGGCGATTGTCTGAAGAAGTTCCTGGCACCGCTCGCGCGTCAGGTTTCCGTACTGCTCCCAGCACCACGACGCCTTCGCACAGCGGCTACAGACTTCCTGCTGTTCTTTTTCCAGAATCTTGTCCACCCGGCCCGTCTCCGGCATCACACTTTTTGACGGCATCTGGTAAAAGCTCTCTGCCAGAACGCGGAACGAATCGGCGTAGTGCTCCATCTGCAGTTTCTGCGGATGATTGTCATAGACGGCCGCTTCCCGGCGGCTTCTTCTGGCTTCCAAAAAAATTTTAGCCATGTCCCCTGCTGACAGCAATGCGCCGATCAGGAACATGGCAATGATCCACTCCGCATGTTCCGCTCCTCCTCTCTTTGTTCTGGACTTCAAAGGGGACTGCGAAATCATGCCCTTTCTTTATCTGTTTTGTTTATTTCGACTGGGATTCTTTAAATAAAATCTCATTATCCTTTACCATGCCAAGTTTTTCTCTTGCCGTTTTTTCTATGTACTCATCGGTCTGCATGTATTCTTTCAAGGCGGTAATATCATCGGTGCGCTGCTTCTCCTCTTCAATCTGGCTGTCCAGACTGGAAAGACGGGATGCATTTGCATTGACCTTCTGCTGAAGGCTGATTCCCTTTACGGTAAGGACTGCAACCAGGCAGCACAGGACTACGGTAATTGAGAACTCTGTTGTACGGCTCTTCTTTCTGACTTTTTTCTTTCGGCCAGAATTCTTTTCTTCCCTTTCTTTCATTCTTTTCTTTACCCTTGCTTTCTATTTTCCAACCGTCTGCAGCCAAACTATCTGTTGTTTTTCGTCCGCAGACTTGTTTCTTTTGTTCTTACATGTGTAGTTACATCTTACCGTTCTTCCCATGAAATTTCAACCTTTTTCTCCGTTTTTTCATACTTTTTACCAGCCATTTTCCTGGAAAAGCGAGGATTCGCCCTGCTTTTTTGATTCCCTTTGCCAGAAGTTCCGGAAGAAAGCGTCCAAACGATGCGTGGTACAACGCAGCGCCCCCAAGGATGCCGCCAAACAGATACCCGCGGAGAATGCCGCTGTTCTCTCCGTAAATCCGTACAAACAGATACAGCGCTGCCGCAATCCAGTAGCAGAGGTCCTCTGCTGATACCGCCGCATGGCTGTGGCGGATCAGTTTCCGCGCTGTCTTGATCAGATCGTACCAGAACCCCAGGACTGCCCCCTGCCAGATGGAACAGGCGAGCAGAATCAGCTCCCGGGTGACATACGCACTCATTTTTACCGGAACAGCCGCACAAGCGCAGACCCCTTCTTCTGCAGCGGCCCATGTTCCGTATAGACCAGGCTGTCGATGCTGCCTTCGATATCCGCCTCTCCCTTTTCCAGCTCCAGGCGGCCCACATGCAGCTCTTTTCCGCGGATGGTAAGAACACCGCAGACGGTCACGAGCAGAACTTCGTTCTCATCAAAGCTTTTCACATCCTGCACGCCGCCAAGAGAAAGTGTTTTCCGCTGTTCCAGCAAAAGGCGGTGCGCCTGTTCGTTCATCTCCCCCATACAAAAAACCTCCATACAATGGTCTATACACCCATTATATGAAGGTTTTCTCTTTTTATTCGCTGCACATGAATCCTGCCGCACTTCTTATAAGTAGCGGTAAAGCTCCTGTGCTTCTTCTTTTTTCACGGTTTCCTGCACATTCAGCACTTCTACCCTGACGGATTTACTTCCGAACTGAATTTCCAGTACATCTCCTGCCTTGACCTGTGCGGATGCTTTTGCCGGTCTGTCGTTGACGAGGACACGGCCTGCATCACAGGCTTCATTGGCTACGGTACGCCGCTTGATCAGTCTTGATACTTTTAAAAATTTATCTAAGCGCATAGATTTTTACTTAGTTCATCATGTCCTTTAAAGCTTTTCCTGCTTTGAATTTCGGAGTTTTGGAAGCTTTGATTTCCATGGTCTCGCCAGTCTGCGGATTTCTTCCTTCTCTTGCTGCTCTTTCGGATACTTCGAAGGTACCAAAGCCTACCAGCTGAACTTTCTCACCTTTCTTTAATTCTTCAGATACTACATCGATAAATGCTTTTAAAGCAGCCTCTGCATCTTTTTTGGATAAATTTGTCTGCTCAGCCATAGCTGCAACTAATTCTGTTTTGTTCATGAGTTTTACTCCTCCTGTATCTTACATTTGTTTTTTACATGGTACGCGGGCCCGCTGATACACACGACCTGCCCTGCCGGCTGTTTTTCTTCCGGATGATCAGTCTGTTACGTTGACCGGCTTTTTCGCGTAGCTGTATATATTTATATACTAATGCGTCTCTCTTGTCAAGAAAAAAGTCCCCCATACCAGCGGTTTTATGGCGATTTCTGCCCAAAACAGACTCTTTTCCACCGCACGGTTAAAAGAAGGATCCCTTAACAAACCGCAGCCAGTCTGCCTGCTGCGCATTGAGTGTTTTTAGTTTCTCCGTATTCCGCCCGGATATCCACGATTTTCTGCTTCCGTAGTAGCGGTTTGCCAGTTTCCAGTATTTCCACGGATAGGAAAGATAGAGGCGGAGTGTCTCGATTTCCCCCTCATCGAGCGGCCGTCTGGCGCTGTAGGCGTTTAAAATCCGTTCTGCCGCGCGCTCGCTCCAGCCGTGTTTTTCCAGAATTTTCCGCATAAAATAGCCAAGATCTGCCACCTGGAGATCGAAGTTCCACTTGTCGAAATTGACCGCCGTTTCGCCTCTGCCGTTTTCCAGCAGAATATTGTGCTGGCTGAATTCCCCGTGGCAGACGGCGCCTTCTTCGTCCGCCCGCTGCCGCAGTTTTTCATAGGAAGAAGCTTTCATTTCCGCGGCCGCCCGCTCTCCCTGTTCCAGATACGGACCGGCGCTTGCCAGCAGCAGTTTTTCGAACTCATTTTTCTTCTTTTTTGTCTGCAAATACTTTCGGATCTTTCGAATTTCCACATTGTGGCGGATGCACTCCTCCACGATGGATTCCCTCCGGTATTCCATTTTCACCGGCAGATGAGCTGCCGTATGTAGCCGCGCCAGCGCGTCCGAGGCGCGGATAAGGTCCTCACTGTTTCCCGTCTCACATTCCCGGCCCGGTACCAGTTCCGCACAATGTACGTTCCTCCGTCGTCCCCGCGCGTTGCAAGCGCTCCCTCTTCGTTCCGCAGAATCTGATCGCACCGCAGGAGCCCCGACTCCGTGATGCGGCACTGTAGAAGATACCGCTGCTCCAGTTTTTCCGCCGCCGTCCCGAACTCGCTGATCAGCTTATCCCCCTGTTCGGTGTGGCACAATAAAGCGCCCCGCACCCGCATTGTGCCGGAAGCCGTAAGACCGTAATGGGACAGCACACTCAATCCATAATCATACAAGAGCCTGACTCCTTTCCCTGTTGTGATCGTTTTTGGGGTCACGATTCAATGTATGCGTATCCGCCTGTGCCATGCATACTGGTTTCTGTTTTTTCTTTCATCCCAAAAGCAATGTTGAAAGTGTTTTCTTTTTCTCTTATTTTATTGTTTTTAATTTCACCGCATGGTAAAATATTCCAAACTTGACAGGATGAAAAACACCTGTTATGGGGTTCTCTAAAATCATTTTATTTTAAGGAGGGTTTTTATGATTTTCTTACCACAGCCATCTTCCCTTTCCTACGGAGAGGGCACCTTTACAATTCACTATGACAGCCGCATTTTTCTCGATTCCGAGAGCCCGGCTGAGCTTTTTTCTGCAGCACAGCTTCTGCAGCAGGAGATTGAGACACAGACGGGATTCCGTCCTGCCATCTGCCGCCGTCATCAGCCGGTGGGATCACACCTGATCTATCTGACTGCCTCTCCGGAGTTATCCCGTGAGGCTTATACCCTCGCTGTCACACCGGAAAACATCACGATCTGCGGATCTCTGGAAAGCGGCGTTCTCTACGGCGTGCAGACACTCCGTCAGATGATCCGCCAGGCAGGTGCTGTTCTTCCAACCGTCCTGATCTCCGACAAACCGGCCATGGAAAACCGCGGCTTCTACCACGATGCGACCCGCGGACGTGTTCCGACGCTTTCCTATCTGAAACAGCTTGCCGCCACCTTGAGCTTCTATAAAATCAATCAGCTTCAGCTCTACATCGAGCACAGCTATCTCTTCGACGATCTGACCGAGATGTGGCGCGACGATACGCCGCTCACTGCAGAGGACATCCTCGAGCTGGACCGCTACTGCAAGGGACTTGGCATTGATCTCGTTCCGTCGCTTGCAAGCTTCGGCCATCTGTACAAGCTGCTCTGCACGAAATCGTATGCACATCTGTGCGAACTGGAAGGCTCTGCTTCGGCTCCGTTCTCCTTCTATGACCGCCAGGCGCACCATACGCTCGATATCACAAACCCGGAGAGCCTCTCCCTTGCCAAACACATTCTTTCCGAATATATGCAGCTCTTCTCCTCGAAGTATTTCAATCTCTGCGCGGATGAAACGTTTGACCTTGGAAAAGGGGCTTCCCGCGCACTCGCCGAGGAAAAGGGAACCACCGTCATCTACACCGAGTTTGTGACAGAGCTTGCCAACTATATCACTGAATCCGGCCGCACGCCGATGTTCTGGAGTGATGTCATCAGCCAGGAGCCGGAAGTTTATCATCTCCTGCCGAAGAACCTGATCTGCCTCCACTGGGATTATGCGTCAAATGTTTCATCGGAGCGTCTGACCCGCCTTGCCAATTCCGGTGCCGAGCATCTGTATGTGTGCCCGGGCGTACAGGGATGGAACCAGCTCATCAACAAGTATCATGAGGCGTATGAAAACATTTCCAGAATGGCGCGCTACGGCCACGAATGCCATGCGATGGGACTTCTGAACACTGACTGGGGCGATTACGGCCACATCAATCACCCGGACTTCTCCCGCATCGGCATGATCTACGGCGCGGCGTTCTCCTGGAATGCAGACATTCTGCCGGAGGAGGAAATCAACCGCCAGATTTCCGTGCTGGAATTTGGTGATGCTTCCGGAAAACTCGTTTCCGTGCTCGATCTTCTCTGCCATCAGGATGCGTATCCGTGGCGCACTGCCGTTATGGTACAGGAAGCACTCGAACTGCATCAGGACAAAGAAGAGGCTGCCGAACTGCTCCGCTCCTGCGCGGAAGGCGATGCGGATGCAGCAAATGCTTCAATCGACGCGCTCTGCGCCGTTCTGTACGAGAAAGCCGGCACCGTCCGCCCGGAGAACCGTCCGATGATCTATGCGTACCTGCTCGCCGCAGACGGCCTGAAAGTGCTGAACCGCCTGCTGCCGTTCCTGCGCGCTTCCCTTCTTTCCGAGGGCACTCTGCCGGAGAAAGAAGACTGTTTTGCACTCGCCGGAGATCTCGAACGGTGGCTGCACAGCTATAAAGAGCTGTGGCGCACCGTCTCCAAGGAGAGCGAACTGTACCGCATTGCCCATGTGTTCTGCTGGTATGCGGATCTGCTGCGTGATCTGAACGCATAAAACCAGCAAAAAACAAAAGAGAGCCGGGGACGGATTGTTCTGTCCCCGGCTCTCTTTTGTTTGCCGTTTTGGCTTTACAGCAGTGTTTTTACGTACTCTGTCAGGTATTCTTTTGTATTCTTCGCCGGATCTTTCATCACTTCTTCCAGCGCCGCGTTCAGGCATTCGCCGATTTTCGGGCCTTTTGGGACACCGAGTTCCATCAGATCTTTGCCGGAAACGGCCAGCATTTTCAACGTAAAGCAGTCGCCGTTATCGAGAATTTCTCTGACGCACTCCCTTACCTTCCCGATCCGTTCTAGGGTTTTCTCCCGCTGGTACAGGCTTTTGGCCATCGTATCGGCTTCCTGCACGATCATCAGTTTTTCGAACAGCTCCGGGCCGAGTTTATTCAGAATACGGCGGATCACCGGTTTCTCCGGAGCCATGCGGCAGTCATGCCAGCGGATCAATGCTGCGACCTGGCGGATGGTTTCGTTGTCGAATTTCAGACGGCGCAGAATCGCTTTCGCCATTTTCTCCCCCGCCGGTGCGTGGCCTTTAAAATGATCGATGCCAGCCTCATCCGTTGTGCGGCACGCCGGTTTTGCAATGTCGTGGAGCAGCATCGTCCAGCGCAGAATCGGATCTGCCGGAACGTGCTGCAGAGCGGCAATCGTGTGCTCACCGACATTATAGCAGTGGTGCGGATTGTTCTGCGGCGTTTTCATCAGTTCATCAAACTCCGGCAGCACAATTTTTGTAATACCCGCCTCATAGACGGCCTCCATGTACTCCGGCCGCTTCGAGATCAGCAGTTTATTCAGTTCCACACGGATCCGCTCAGCGCTGATTTTTTCAAGCGTCGGCGCGAGTGCTATGATGGCATCCAGTGTTGCCGGATCGAGTTTGAAGCCGAGCTGTGCGGAAAAGCGGAGGGCACGCAGGATCCGCAGTGCATCCTCACTGAACCGCTCGGTCGGATTTCCGACACAGCGGATGACTTTGCGCTGTAAATCCCTGATTCCATCGAACAGATCCACAAGCCCCTCTTCGTTGTTGTATGCCATCGCATTGATCGTAAAATCACGGCGGCGCAGATCCTCGGCGAGGCTGGAGGTAAAGACCACTTCTTTCGGATGGCGGCCGTCCTCATACTCTCCGTCGATGCGGTACGTCGTGACCTCGTGCGCGCCGCTTCCGGCCAGAACTGTTACCGTTCCGTGCTCCAGTCCCGTATCCACGGTGCGGTCAAAAATTTCTTTTACCTGCTGTGGGGAAGCAGAGGTTGTAATATCCCAGTCGTCCGGCTCCCGCGCAAGAATCGTATCGCGCACACAGCCTCCGACCGCGTACGCTTCGAAGCCTTTCGCATGCAGGGAATCGATTACCATATTTACGCTTGGCGGCATTTTTATCTTCAAATTTGTTATCTCCTTTTTCTAAATCTGCTTTTCCAGTATAGCAGTTTCCTTTTTTTACCGCAAGTGTGGTTGCGGTTGTATTTTGGGGATTGCATGTGTATAATAGAGGTTAATAAAATTCGAAAGGGGATTTACATTTTTATGAAACTGGATCGTTACCGAAAATATGTCCGGGCCGGCGTTACTGCCTTTCTGGTACTTGCAGCGTCCATGATTTTTTACTACCTGCTCTTCCACCAGACTTCTGTGCGGACCGCCTTTCACAATGTCCTCAACATTCTCTCCCCCCTGATTGCAGCCCTGATTCTCGCCTATGTGATCAGCCCGATCATTAACTTCATAGAACAGCGGATCATCGCCAGACTCTTTGCCCGGCACGGAAAAACACAGTCGGTACGCTGTAAAAAGCTTGCGCGGGCGCTTTTGATTCTTCTGACGTACGTCTCCATGCTTTTCGCGCTGTACGGACTCATTGCGACCCTGATCCCGGAGCTGTTCTCAAGTATCACAAACATCGTCTCCAACTTCTCCAACTACGCAAACAACATTCAGGATTTTGCCACAAAAGTGCTGGCGAATTACCCGGAGATGCAGCAGACGGCAGACCAGTACATCTCCACGTTCTCCGCAAAGCTTTCCAACTGGCTGACCAATGACCTGATGCCGATGCTCCGTACGTTCCTTCTGAACCTCTCCGGACAGCTCGTCAACATGGTTACGTTTTTCAAAAACATTCTGCTTGGCGCGATCGTTGCGATCTACATGCTGTACAACAAGGAAAGCTACATTGCCAAGCTGAAAAAAGCAGTCTACGCGCTGCTCGGTCTGGATCACGGAAATGCCGTGATCCGCGACTGCCAGTATGTGAACCAGGAATTCAGCGGGTTCCTCGTTGGAAAAGTCATCGATTCGATCATCATCGGTGCCATCTGCTATCTTGTGACGAGCCTGATCGGCACCCCGTACGCACTGCTGGTCAGCGTAATCATCGGTGTGACGAATATCATTCCGTTTTTCGGCCCGTTCCTCGGCGCCGTTCCGTGTCTTCTGCTGATCCTTCTGATCGACCCTCTGCAGGCACTGTATTTCCTGATTTTCGTCGTTCTCCTGCAGCAGTTTGACGGAAACTTCTTAGGACCGAAAATCCTCGGCGAGACGACCGGCGTGTCCAGCTTCCTTATCATCATCTCGATTCTGATCGGCGGCGGCTTCTGGGGTGTCTTTGGCATGATCATCGCCGTTCCGGTCTGTGCCATTATCTGCACGGTCTGCCGCAACTTCGCCAACCGTCGTCTTGAAAAATATCACCTGCCGGATGACGATGCGTTTTACTTCCACATGGACCACATTGATCCGGAAACGAGACAGGCGATCCCATATCAGAAAAAGAAGATCGACGAGGCCGAAGTCTTCCACTTTCCGGGCTACCGGCTGCGCAAAGCGCTGACAAAGCTGACCACGGAAGAGTCTCCGGTTGATGCGCCGTATACACCGGCAAAGCCTTCGACCGAAGAGAAAAACTCAGATTCTTCCGATTCCGATCAAAAATAAATCTTATCTTACAAAAATGCCTTCTGTGCAGACTGTTTCCATTCTGCACAGAAGGCATTTTTTATTTTTGCTTTTTATTTCTCGATTACAACCGTGCTGAGTGTCTCTGCCGGAAGATCGACACGCATGATATGTCCGTTGACACGCAGGAAGCTGCCGGAATCCTCTTTTGTGCGGTTCAGCAGGATCACAACGTAGCTTCCGTCTGGATTGACTGCGGCCGTTACATCCAGGTTTGCTCCGTATTTGCTCCAGCCGATGCGTTTTGCACCCGGAGCAATATATTTGGAAATATGGCCGATGTAGTGGTACATGATCGGTTTGCGGTAATGGAAATCATCATCCACAATCAGACCTGAGGTGAATCCCATCGGTACGTGGCGCGGGCCGCCGTCGATGCTGTGAAAAAAGCGGATGCCGATATCCCCGTTTGCCGTAATCCATTCGAAATTGCTCTCCATGGTGCCCTCCCGTTTCTTGTCTTTTCGTGTATACAGACGAAGCGCGTCTGAACTTTCTGTTTGTTCAGGCGCGCTCCTTCTATTATCTTTTCTGCTACAGGGACATGGTAATTTCCCGCCCTGTGCGGTGGTATTTCTGAAAAGTGACTCCGGACGCCTTCATCATCCGTTTCGATGCGATCACGGACGGGGTGTCCGCGTACTTGTCGCAGTCGTAGATCACCGTTTTGATTCCCGCCTGGATAATCGCCTTGCAGCACTCGTTGCATGGGAACAATGTCACATACAGCTTGGCTCCCTCGAGGCTTCCACCGCGGTAATTCAGGATGGCGTTCAGTTCACTGTGCGTTGTGTAAAGATACTTGTTTTCCAGCGGATTTTCACTTGTCTTTCCCCACGGGAACTCGTCGTCCGAGCAGCCTCTCGGGAAACCGTTGTATCCCATGGACAGAATCTTGTTGTCCTCGCTCACAATGCAGGCTCCCACCTGTGTGTGCGGATCCTTCGAGCGCATACCGGCAAGCTGGGCAACTGCCATGAAATATTCATCCCAGGAAATATAATCCTCTCGTTTATCGCTCATACCCATTTCCCCTGTGTTTTCTTAACGTACTTTGCTTCCGCTCTTATTTCGTACCGAAGATACGGTCTCCGGCATCGCCGAGGCCTGGTACAATGTAGCCGTGCTCGTTCAGATGGTCATCCAGTGCTCCGACGAAAACATCGACATCCGGGTGAACCTCATGCATTTTCTCGATTCCTTCCGGAGATGCGATGATGCACATGAAGTGGATCTTCTTTGCGCCTTTTTCTTTCAGCATGGTGATGGCTGCCGTTGCAGAACCGCCGGTTGCCAGCATCGGGTCGGTTACAAATACTTCACGGCTTGCGATGTCTGACGGAAGTTTACAGTAATACTCAACCGGTGCCAGGGTTTCCGGATCACGGTACAGACCGATGTGTCCGATTTTTGCTGCCGGAATCATAGCCAGCATACCTTCTACCATACCAAGACCGGCACGGAGGATCGGCACAACTGCCATTTTCTTTCCTTCGAGCTCTTTTACGGTTGTTTTGCAGATCGGGGTTTCAATTTCAACGTCTGTGAGCGGCAGCTCTCTGGTTGCCTCGTAGCACATCAGCATTGCAATCTCGCTGATCATCTCGCGGAACTCCTTGGAGCTTGTGTCTTTCTTTCTGATAATACCGATTTTGTGCTGGATCAGCGGGTGATCCATGATGACTGTTCTTGCCATTTTCCCTTCTCCTTTGTTTTGTTTAAAATTTATTCATTTTCTCCTTCATGCTCAATCAAATGAATCCGGCGTTCGTGACGCTCTTCTCCGGAAAATGGAGTGTTCAGGAAGGTTTCTACGATTTTGATTGCAAGGCCAGGGCCTACAACGCGTCCTCCCATCGCCAGTACGTTGGCATCGTTGTGCAGGCGGGTTGCCTCTGCGCAGAAGCAGTCGGTGCAGAGTGCTGCACGGATTCCTTCCATTTTGTTTGCCGTGATAGAAATGCCGATTCCGGTTCCGCAGATCAGGATTCCCTTATCACACGTTCCGTTCTGGATCGCATGGCCTACTTTTCTGGCGTAAACCGGATAATCAACTGCCTCGTTGCTGTAGCATCCGAAGTCCTGATATTCCAGTCCCTGTTTATCCAGATATGCTTTTACCTCCTGCATCAGCTCATATCCGCCGTGGTCACATCCTAAAGCTATCATTGTTCTTCCTCCTCTTTCAGCCGCGCAAGAACACCTTCAATCAGGAATTCCAGCGCTTCATAACATTTTCCGTATTCGGTAAGCGGTTCCCCGTAAAGGGCGGGGATGTCTCCTGCCAGCCGCAGAAATCCGGCGATCGTCTGCAGATGGGGCGCATCCGGGAAGTCCTCACGGATCTTTTCCCTCTGACTGTCCTCCATCACAAGAAGCAGCGTGTCGCCGTTGATGTCCTCCGCGGTAAGCGGTGTGGTGGTGTGGTCTTTGGCCGAAAGCCCGTTGCGCGCAAGCACTGCCTCTACCTTCTGGTTGACCGGCTGCGGAAACAGAACGACAAGCCCGCGGGAACCAATTTCCATCGGCCACGGAAGCTCTTTGCTCTGCAGAATCGCCTTCGCCATCGGTGCGCGCGCGGTATCGTCCGCGTCCACAAATAAAATCCTGCTGTAATGTTTCACTGTTATACCTCTGCTACTTTGTGGCCTGCGGCTTTTAACAGGCGGTTCATGATCGCCTGCCCCATACGCGGGGTGTCGAAAGCCTCGGAATAAATCACTTCCACGCCGTCCTCATCGAAGTCGCGCAGAATCGCAAACAGGTGATGCGCGATCGTCTCATCTTCGGCGCGCAGCCCGATGCTCTTGATATCTCCTGTGGTGTACTGCTCCCGTGTCTCATCGGTGCAGATTACGCCCACTTTCTTTCCTGCCTTTTCCTGTTCTGCGGCAAGGCGGTTGATTTCCGGAATCACCCGTTCCATCTCGCCCTGGATAATCGTAAGGTCTGCCTTCGGCGCATAATGTTTGTAGCGCATGCCCGGTGCCTTCGGACGCACATGGCTGTCCTCCGCAAGGATTCCCGGATCGACACGCACGGTTCCAAGCACTTTTTCCAGCATCTCTTTGTTGTAATAGCCCGGGCGGAGAATCGTCGGAATCTCCTCTGTAAAATCGACGATGGTGGATTCGAGGCCGATCTCGCGTCTCCTCCGTCGATGATACAGTCAATTTTGTCCCCCAGGTCCTCGATCACATGCTCGGCTTTCGTCGGGCTCGGCCGGCCTGATGTATTGGCGCTCGGCGCTGCGATGAAGCCGCCTCCGGCTAAGATCAGTGCGTTTGCCACTTTGTTGCTCGGGTAGCGCACGGCTACAGAGGTAAGGCCTCCCGTCGTCTCGAGCGGAACGGCATTTGTTTTCTCAAAAATCATCGTCAGCGGTCCCGGCCAGCATGCGGCTGCCAGTTTGCGTGCACTCTCCGGCACGTTTGCCGCTACGGTTTCGAGGTCCTCCATTCTTCCGATGTGGACGATCAGCGGGTTGTCCGACGGACGGCCCTTTGCCGCATAAATTTTCTCAGAAGCTTTGGCATCCAGCGCATTTCCGCCAAGACCATATACGGTCTCGGTCGGGAATGCCGCCAGACCACCGTTTTTCAGAATCTCTCCTGCTTTTTCGATCGCGCTCTGATCTATGTTATCTTCTGTCATCCTGGCAATCCATGCCTCATATGTTTCTTCCTTCTTTCCATCTGTTCCAGCGCATAGTGTTTCCATCTGCGCACACTGTTTTGATTATACCATTTTCCGGCGCAGTTGAAAACCCTTGATTTAAAGAAGCTCTTTTAACTGAGCCGTGCGGTACGCCTCGATCAGTTCCTTTAATTCACGGATGCGCTGCCGGATCTGCCGTCCCTGATCCGTATCGCCGACTAACTGGCGCTTCATGTTGTACCGCACCGCCACCTGGCGGGAGACAATATCCTTCTCCTCCTGGATTGCTTTTTCCGTCGATTCAAACGGCTCGTGCGCGGTGAGGCTGAGGCCGTACGAGTTGTAAATCAGCGTGTAACCCGCGATGCCGGTTTCTTTGTGGTACGCCCTGCAGAAGCCGCCGTCGATGATCAGCACCTTGCCGCCGCATTTGACCGGGCTTTCACCGGCACTCTGGTGTACCGGGACGTGGCCGTTGATAATATGTACATTTTCACCGGCAAGCCCGAACTCCTGTAAGATCCGGTCCGCCGTCTCCTCTTTCTCGATCAGGCGGTAATACGCGTTTTTCACCTCGGTCCAGGTCTCTTTTTCTGCGAGGAAATACCGCTCAAATGTTGTCATCTTGTCGCGGCCGTACAGCGGGGAATTCGGCGCGGTCCACAGATACCACAGCGTATTGCGGCCCTGCTCCCGTTTTTTCGGATCGCGGCTTACAAATGCGCGGCGCACGTTGTGCTCGAGAATATCGTACAGTGCTTTTCCCTTGTATTTCTTTCCGTCGACCTGTACCTCTTTTAAGGTGCCGTCCTCATTCATCGGCATGCAGCCGTGGTACAGCAGATTTCCATTGTAGACGCGGTAGAGGCTTCCTTTTTTGAGCAGGAATCGACGTGCGCCTGCAGTTTTTCGCTGTTTCGGAAGGCGAAGATCAGCTTATCGAGCACTTCTGCCTCTTTTTCTGTCAGCTCGTCCGGATGCGCCGGGTCGATCGTCGGAAAGCTCTTGTCGCGCAGAGCATACGTTTTCTCCCCAATCGCCACCGTTCCGTTCTGGTAATTGATCTTTTCCAGCAGACGGCGGTTTTCCATGCCGTACTCCGGGTTCTCACGGATCAGACGGTTCTCGAGCTTTAACTGCATTACGGTGATGGCCTTGTGCATGCGGCGCTCCAGCATCTGCTGGGAATTTCCGCTGTCCTCGCCGCCTTTTGCGGCAAAGCATTCGCACGGATCATCGCCGTACGTCTCGAGAGCAAAGGTGGCAAGCGGAAGCATATTGATGCCGTAGCCGTCCTCCAGCACATCGAGATTGCCGTAGTGGAGGCAGATGCGGATCGTGCTGGCCACGCACGCCGGCTGGCCGGTCGCAGCGCCCATCCAGAGCACATCGTGGTTGCCCCACTGGATATCGAGGGAATGGTAATTCATCAGGCAGTCCATGATTTTATACGGCTCCGGACCGCGGTCAAAGATGTCGCCGATGATGTGGAGATGATCAACAACGAGTCGCTGAATCAGCTCTGCCACGGCAATGATGAAGTTCTCGGCGCTTCCGATTTCGAGGATAGTCTGGATGATCGCCTCGTAGTATGCTTCTTTGTCGAGCACCTCCGGCTTTTCGGTAATCAGCTCCTCGATGATATAGCCATAATCCGCCGGCAGGGCTTTCCGCACTTTGGCACGGGTGTATTTGGAAGAAACGATTTTGCAGACGTCGATCAGGCGGTACAGCATGACCTTGTACCAGTCATCGATGTCCTCCTGCTGCTTTTTCTCCATCTCCAGGCGCTCTCTCGGGTAATAGATAAGGGTTGCAAGCGCACGTTTTTCCGAAATGCCGAGCGTGTGGCCGAAGACATCGTCAATCTTCTTTCGCACGGCACCGGAACCGTTGCGGAGTACATGAGAAAAGGCTTCGTATTCGCCATGAATATCCGAAAGGAAATGCTCCGTGCCTTTGGGAAGGTTAATAACGGACTGCAGATTGATGATTTCGGTCGCTGCTTTTTCGATGGTCGGGTACAATTCTGCGAGATATTCCAGATAATTTTTTTCGTTTTCCATGAGGACCTCCTGCCTGGGTTGTTTTTTCTTATTTTATAACGAACTCCCCTTCGGCACAACCCTTTTTCTTCTTTCGATACACCGGGTGCGTCCCCTCGTGGAAGATATAATAGCTCACATAGTCCGTAAGAAAAATCCCAACCACCGAGAGCAGATACCAGATCCCGAAAAACCACGGGCAGATCAGCCCATCGCAGAAGGAAAACGGCAGCGCACTGTAGTCCCACATACGGTAATGCAGCACCCGCAGGGAAAACATTCCCGAATACAGTTCGATGGCCGTGATCAGAACCGCAGATACCATCATCTGAAACGCCAGCGGAAAGCGGCGCAGCCCGGCGTCTTCCAGCATTCCGATTCCTGCAAGGGACAGTCCTCCGGCAATGCCCATCAGGCGGAAGCTGTAACCGCGGTAGGTGACTTCGATGGCAATATAAATGCAGTAGCCCAAAAGAAAAAACAGCAGATACTTCTTCGCTTTCATTCGTTTTTCTCCCATTCTAATTGAGAATCTTTTCTCTTATTCCCAGTATCTCTGTCTTCTCTCTTTTTATCCGCTTGCATTTTTTCTTTTCCATGTTACAATACTTTCATGTTTCAAAAGAAGTTTCAAATAGAAAGGACAGAAAAAAGAATGGCATTTAACCCAATGAAGTTAATGGAATTAAAAAATCTGAGAGACCGTTTCGCCCAAAACCACCCGAAGTTCGTAAAATTCATGAGCGATCTCGCATCCTCGCAGATCGAGGAGGGAACGATTCTCGAAGTCACGGTGAAAAAACCGGACGGCCGAACGATGGTTTCCAATATCAAGGTGACTGCTTCGGATCTTGAAATGCTGCAGGCAATCAAACAGATGTAACATATTTTTCGTGGCAAAAAGCCGCTTTCGACGAGCGGCAGGCTTTTGGACGCACGGTATTCCTCGAGATACTGCGTCACCGTCTTTCCCGTCATTTTCCGGAAGAGGCGGCAGCAGACCTCGCGGGACAGATGCACTTGCTCACCAAGCTTTTCGAGCGAAATCACGGATTCTTACCATTACTCCGATGCATTCCTGACGATCGAAGCGCCGTTCTACTTCCTGCTCGGCCTTCTCGCGTCTACCGCACCTCGATTCAGAGTATGCAGAACGGACGCGCACCGTTTGCCGCATGCATGGTCGAGCTTGTGATGCGTCTTGCTGCTACCGTCTGGCTGTCACGCTTCTTAGGCTACACTGCCGTCTGCATCGCAAGCCCGCTTGCCTGGTTCGGTGCAATTGCACTGCTGATTCCAGTCTACTATCGGATGATGATGAAGCCTGTAAAAACAGTGTAATCAAAATTGGTCCACCGGATATTGATATGCCTGGCAACGCAAAACCCGGAATCCTTTCGCTCCTCTTCTGAGGTCTTGAAAAGATTCCGGGTTTTTTATTTTGCTGTTTTCTCTTCCCAGATTGTCTCCAGATTTTTTCCATCAATCCAGATACAGCGGTACACCCGCTTCATCTGCTCATCCAGTTCCGCTTCCCGGTCCGTCTTTACAATCACATGGCCGATCCGGTCAGTTCCATCTGCCATGGCAGAAACTTCATGCCCCTCCGGATAATCCAGGACAAGCTCCAGCCCTTCCTGACGCAGACGTTCGACCTGATCCCGGTCGATTTGTGTGATGGTTCCGCTTACCGGACTCAGCAGCAGTTTTGCCATGCACGGGCAGCTTTCCGTCTGCTGAAAATCCGTTTCTTCCCCGAGGGCGCTTTTGATCATCTGCTCATAAAAATCAAATCCGTAATACGTTGAAATCAGTTCCGGAATGCAGGTTGCTCCGGTTCTTCCGCCCATTTCAATGATCCAGACCTTCTCTCCGTCCACAAAGACATCCGCATTGACGGAGCACTGATCGGCACCGGATGCGGTGACGGCCAGCTGCATCTGGCGGGCAATTTCTTCCCGCAGTGCCCCGCTGCATCCATACGGAAATGCGTGGCCGACCGGAACGGTCGTGTGTGCACCGCGGTATACAAATTTCGTGTGCGGTGCCAGAAAGACCAGTTTGTGGTTCTGCACAAATCCATCCACGCCGATCTCCGTTCCGCGGAGGAATTTTTCAACCAGCACATAATCTCTTGCCGAACCGTTTCTCGCATTTTCATACGCTTCTTCGATCTGTCCGGAATGCTCCACCACGGTAATTCCGCGGCTTCCTGAACTGTCCACCCGTTTTACGACAACCGGGTATCCAAGCTGTTCTGCGGCTTTTTGTGCCTCCTCTGCACTTCTTACCCGCATCCCGTCTGCCGCGGAAACGCCGCCCTGCCGGAATGCGTCTTTCATCTTTGCCTTATCGGTCAGAATTTCCGCCGCCTCATACGGAATGCCGGACAGATGCATCTTTTCACAGACATAGCCGATTGTGCTGACGGCCACATCGGTTCCCGATGTACAGATTCCGTCGATCTGTTCTTTTTCCGCCGCCGCAAGAATCGCTTCTTTATCCCGCGTATTCAGTTCATAAATTTTATCTGCAAGTGCAAACCCCGGATAATCGCCGGGGATACTCACTACGATCGTGTAAAGACCCATTCTGCGTGCAGTCCGGATCAGCGGCACCTGGTAAATACCGGCACCTAAAATCATGATTTTTTCACTTTTTTTTCTTCCTCATCAGATACGTTAATGGTTTCCCGCACAATATACTGCGGCGTGCGGTTCAGAATCAGAATCATCTTTCCGAGGTATTCTCCGATGATGCCGAGCACCATCAGAATCAATCCGGAAAAAACAACGATGGCGCAGATCGTCGAAGACCAGCAACCATCACGGTCGGATTGATGAGCTTTCGGATGGCAATCATGATGGCTGCCAGAAAACCGCCGGCTGCAGAAACTCCGCCGAGAACGGACGATATGCGAAGCGGAATTACAGAATAGTTCCAGTAGGCAAGCCACAATTTGATCAGTTTCTTTAACGTATAGTTGGAAGTTCCCACTGCACGTTTGAAATGCTCCACCTCTACATTTCCGATTTTGTGTGTCGTGCGGTAGAAAATGCCGTCAATATAGGGATTGAAGCTGTCGTATTTTACCACCTCGTCCTTGATCTGGCGGGTAATCATCCAGAAATTGCTGGAAACGATGTCTTTTGGCCGTCCGAGAAGAATCCGGGAGGAAACTTCGTTCAGTTTGCTGGTGACATTTTTCAGGAACGAATTTTTCCGTTTCGGATAGCAGCCGTAAACCAGATCGTATCCTTCTTCCATCTTGTGGATCAGTTTGCTGATCTGGGACGGATGTGTCTGCATGTCATCGTCCATGCCGAGAATAAAATCTCCTTCGGTGTAGTGGAGTGCCGCCATCAGCGCATTGTGCTGGCCGAAATTGCGCAGCAGGTTGATGCCCTTGACATTCTGATACTGCTCACCGAGCTTCTTGATCTCCCCATACGTATTGTCTTTCGGGGAACCATCGTTCACCAGGACAAATTCGCAGTCATATCCGTCCATTTTCTTGAATTCTTCCATCACCATCTCTACAACTTTCCGGATCGTTGCCTCGGAATTGTAGCATGGGATGACTATTGAAATCAGTTTCATTTTTTTCCTCCATCGGTATCGTTCAGAATGCAGTCATAGAACAGCGGCGTGCCTCCGGTATGGATAAAAGCACATCGCAGTCCTGTAACTGATGTTCTTCTATGTACTGCTTCATTCCCCAGAATGCCTTTCCGGTGTACGTCGGATCCAGCGGAAGGCCGTTCCGGCAGAACTCTTCCCGGATCACCTGTAAATCCGCTCATCGTACTGGCCGTATCCGCCCTGGCGGTATCCCATTTCCAGATGAAGTTCACTCTCCCATCCTTCCGGCAGCACGAGATGATTCTTCGCAAAATAATCGGAAATGCCGCTCTCCATGATGCGGATGGCTCGGTCGTACTCGCGGGATGAAATCGAAAGGCCGATGATCTGCTCCGTTCCCTGCTCGAGCAGTTTTCCGCTTACCAGGCCGCACTGGGTCGAGCCGGTTCCGGATGCTGCAAAGATATGAGAAAAAGAAATGTTCTGTTCTTTCTCCCACGCAAGAATCTCGCGGTAGCCGTCCACGTAGGCCTGTACCGGTGTGCCTTCATTGCCCGTTCCGAATTTATCCCCGAAAATATAATATGGGTGATATCCCTCTTCTGTCAAACGGTTCATCGTCTTCTCGACGGTCTGTGCAATCTCTGTTTTTCTGCACGGAATGACTTCGGCTCCGAGCCATTTCATCAGACGGCTGTTGTTGGTTTCGATCGGGTGTTCTTCGTTTTCTTCAGAAGAACAGATCATATAGCATGGAATTTTCTCGGCACAGCACAGATTGGCCAGCACGCGGCAGAGGTTGGATCTGCTGTTTCCGTAGATGATCATGCAGTCTTTGTTTTTCTCCTGCATATCCTGGAAAAAGCACGTCCGATGCGGACTTTGTTTCCGCCTAAGGAAAACGGAAGAAGATCCTCCCGCTTGCAGTACAGGCGGACGCCTCTGTCGTTTGGAAATTCCAGTTTCTGAATTGGTGTCTGTATCATTGTTTCTCCTCTTTTATTCTTGTTTCAACTCACAGTCGGTATTTTCACGGAGTCTGACATGCCGAAAATAGTTCGACTGTGACTTGCCTCATGTCAGTGGAGGATACCGATTTTTCTCCGCCCGCCACTGCCGTTATGTTTCTTTTAACAATTCATCCCACCGCTTTAGAAGCTGGGGACTTCTTGTCTACTGGTGTTAAATTCCGGCATGTACCGGAAGCTTTTCCCTATTATAGACTATTTTTCTCTGCGTGGCAAGCCATGCCGGAAACAGGAAAAGTCCGCCGGTTTTTGTTTTCACATCTGCCGACGGGCTTTGGGGATTTTTTACGTATTCTGTTTTTTCGTCCGGGATCTGTTCAAGCTTCCTGCGGTGCGGCAAGATTGGCCACAATCCGCGCCACCTGGGCTATTTCCGGGATTTTTGTGTACTCGGCGCAGCTGTGTACCTGATTCATCGAGGTTGCGATGACAAGCCCTTCGATGCCGTGCTGTGCAAAGACGTTGTTGTCGCTGCCGCCGAAAGTTTTTTCGAATGCAGCGGTCAGGCCTTCTTCTGCAACGGCGCTCTCGTAATGCCTTGCGGCATCGCTTGTCAGCGGCGTCTCATACGCATGGATATTCAGCTTTTCTTCCCAGACCAGCTTCGCACCAATCTTCTCTGCTTCCTGCTGGAAGGTTCTGTAATATGTTTCCAGAAGCTCCATCGCCGTCTCGTGGTTCAGGCTTCGAATTTCGCCTTCGATCACGCAGCTTTCCGAAACGATGTTGGTACCGGAGCCGCCGCCGATTTTTCCGATGTTGGCAGTGGTACTTTCATCCACGTGGCCCTGCGGAAGCTGTGCGATTGCGTGGGCGGCCGCCTGGATGCTGTTGATGCCGTCCTCCGGGTGGAAACCGGCGTGGGCGGCTTTTCCCTGGATTTTCGCCGCGAAGGAAACGAGTGTCGGTGCCGCGTAGGCGGCTGCACCGATCGCGCCGCTTAAATCCAGAACGTATGCTTCTTTTGCCTGCACCTGGCTGTAGTCGAAGGCATTTGCGCCTTTGCAGTACAGCTCCTCACCAGTCGAGATCAGAATTTCGATCGGGCGGTGCGGTGTTTTGGTCTCGATGAGGTGGCGGACAGCTTCATAGATGACTGTCACACCGGCGAGGTCGTCGGCGCCAAGAACTGTCGTGCCGTCGCTCGTTACGGTTCCATCCTCATGGGAGACAGCTTTTTTTCCTTTTGCAGGCTCAACAGTGTCCATGTGGGCCGCAAAGAGAACCGGGGCTCCTGCAAGCTGCCCGGAATGCGCGCGAACAGATTGCCCGCATTGGAGCCGGTCTGCTCCTGCGTATGATCTTCTGTAAACGTAACCCCGATTTCGGCGAATTTTATTTTTAAGGTGTCCGCCATCTCGCGCTCCTCTAAGGACGGCGAATCGATAGATACCAGCTCCGCAAAAAAAATCAGCAATTCTTTTCTCATCTATCATAATCTTTTCTCCTGCTCTTTGGCTGTGTCCGCAATTTAAATAACATACTCAGGCTGCGCCATAATATGCATCTTGCTGAAGAACTCCCGTGTTCTCTGATTCTGCGGATGCTCGAATACTTCTTTCGGTGTTCCGTCTTCTACTACGTGTCCTTTATCAAGGAAGATCACACGGTTCGACACATGGCGGATAAAGTTCATCTCATGGGAAACCAGAAGCATTGTATATCCCTGTGCCGCAACTTTTTTAATAACATACAGAACCTCTCCAACCAGCTCCGGGTCAAGGGCTGAGGTCGGCTCGTCGAGCAGCAAAATCTGCGGTTTCATGGCGAGGGCTCTTGCGAGCGCCACCCTCTGCTGCTGTCCGCCGGACATATGCTTCGGATAGTGGTTTGCCCATTTCTCCATGCCGACCAGTTTCAGTTCTTCTAATGCAATGGCTCTGGCCTCGTCTTTTTTCATCTTCTTGACAACAATCAGACCTTCCATCACATTTTCCAGTGCGGTTTTCTTCTCAAACAGATTGAACCGCTGGAACACCATTCCTGTGTTCTGTCTTAAATACAGAAGCTCTTTCGGTTTCCGCTCGGAAAGGCCGATCACCTTGTCCCCGATCGTCACCGTTCCCTTCTCCGGTGTCTCAAGGCGGTTGACGCAGCGCAGAAGCGTTGATTTTCCGGTTCCGGAAGGACCGATGATTCCCACAACATCGCCCTGTCTGATCTCGAGGCTGATGTCGTCGAGCACCACATTGTCGTTATATTTTTTTGATAAATGATCAATTTTTATCATTTTTCTTACCCTCCCCGTTTGCGGACGCCAGCTCTACCTGGTCCGGAATCCGGATTTTATTTTCAATTACGCGGATAATCTGCTCGATCACCAGCGTTACCAGCCAGTAAATGATGGCCAGTGAAACGTAAACTTCAAAGTAGCGATACGTTCTTCCTCCAATAATCTGGCCCTGTGCGGTAATCTCGACAACGGCGCAGGTAAAAGCAAGAGACGTTCCTTTGATGATACTGATAAAAGAGTTTCCAAGGGTCGGAAGCGCAACCTCAAAGCCTCCGGCAGAATGATGCGGCGCAGTGTCTGCGGATACGTCATGCCGAGTGCATGTGCTGCTTCGATCTGGCCCGGGTCAACGGACTGCAGGGCCGAACGGATAATCTCAGCCATAAAGCCCGACTGGTTCAGTCCCAGAGCGATCATCGCATAGACGAAACCGGAAATATTGGCAACCGCCAGATTCGTTCCGAACTGCTGGTTGATTGCTTGAACATCATGGGAATACCAAAGAACGCAACGTACAGCTGTACGATGACCGGCGTGCCGCGGAGCAGTGAAATCAGAAGATTCGTAATCTGCGTCAGCACTCTGATTTTTTCATTTTGATGATCGCCATCACAAGTCCCAGTCCCAGTCCGATCAGCATAGAAACCACGGCCAGTTCCAGCGTGATCGGCAGCTTTGTCAGCAATTCTGGTATGGATGAAAATACCAGTGAAACGTCAAATAATTTTCCCATGATTTTTGTCCTCTCTTACACGTATTTTTCTACCAGTACACAGGTAAAGCCAAGATTTTTCTTCGGCTTTTTCGGCTCTTCGTCTTTCTTCAGTGCATGGTGGTCGTATACCGACAGGTCAGCGTCCGGATTCAGTTTGTAGCCTAATTTCTCATAAAAGCCTGCGGCGCGGTCCTGGCTCGTGATGACGATGTGATCAACACCGTATTCTTTCAGCCATTTCTCAGCGGCTTCGACCAGTACGCGGCCGTATCCGCTTTTCTGTTTTTCTCTGACAACACAGACACGCTCGATTTTTCCTGTCTTTTCCGCCGGAAATGCGATGCGGCAGCCGGCTACCGGCTTGTGATCTTCTGTCACCAGAATCGCCTGCAGATCATCTTTGCTCTCGTCCTGTCCGAATTCCAGTTCAATCGGAATGTTCTGTCCGCAGCAGAACGCATCGTTCTGACGTAATCATATGCTTTGTATTTCCACTCTTCGCTTCCCTTTTCTACCCGGTAAATTTCTGCCATGTTTTTCGCTCCTTTTAGAATCGGGAAACGGATGTTCTCGATCCGCTTCCCGTCTGTTTTGTAATCTCTTCTGTTTTTATTTCGAAAACGATATTCTAGTTTGGTGTCTCATCAAAGTATTTCTCGTCCGGGCTGGTGTCCACGCGAGATACTCGGTTGTGATCTTGGAAAGAGTTCCGTCTTCTTTCATCTCTTTTAAGGCTTTGTCAACATCCTCGCGGAGTGCTGCGCCCTCTTCGTTCTTTCCAAACAGGAAGTAGGTATTGTTCTGCGGGAACAGGAAATCTTCGGTCTCCTCGTCGATCTCGTTTGCTTCCAGCTGACCTTCCAGTCCGAACTGCGGAAGCAGGTTGTCGATGATCGGTCCGTCGTCGATTGCCACATCAGCGGTTCCATCTACGATATGCTGGTAGCGGACCTGGAAGTTTGCATTGGAATATACGATATTGATCTGGTGATCCGGGTTGTCTGTATTCCATTTTTCCAGTGCATTTGCGGTAAGGCTTCCTGCACTCAGCTCAATTTTGTATCCGCGGTCTGCCAGATCGGTAAGAGAAGTCAGCGGCTCATCGCCGGTTCTCTGAATGTATTCGTTGAAGCTGGTTTTATATGGTAAAGAGAAGTAGTAGGATTCTGCTCTCTCATCGGTATATCCATAGTTGTTGACTGCGATGTCGTACTGACCGCTCAGCACACCCTGCAGTGCATCTGCCTGCTCAATTTTCAGTTCATACTGCGGAAGGCGGTTGAACACTTCTTTTACGATATCGATATCGACACCGGTCAGCTCGTTGTCATCATTTACGTAAAGTACGGTGCCAGTGTGCCGCTTGTTACAGCTTTGATCACTTTTTTCTCACCGGAATCCGATGCGGAGCTGCCTTCTTCGGAAGATGATGCTGCGGAACCGCTGCTGCTTCCTGCATTTGCTGATGCATTGCTTCCGCATCCTGCAAAGCTTGCTGCCAAAAGGCCCGCCGCTGCCAATACTGTCCAGAATTTCTTTGTCTTTTTCATAATAAAATCCTCCTCATTTTCTCGTTCTTTTCAGTTCCGGCCGCACCCCGGCTGCCTGAGAGTGTTCCACCAGAGCGCTCCGGATTCTTCTGTCTTATCTCTTTATAAAAGTCCTTTCAGCGGATTAATCGATGCATCCACGGAAAGTACGCCGTTCTTCGGGTTTCTGTCTTCCCATTTCGGGCTGTTCCAGATGGTTTTTGAGATTTCTCCTGCGTAATCCTCGTAGGTCTCTCCCTCCGGATGGCGAAGGAATACTTCATCCGGTGTTTTGCTGAGTGTTCTTCTCGATCCATCGTCTGCCATCAGCTTCTCGAAATCTACTTTTGCAAGGATTCGTTCGTTGTATCCGCGGAAGAGAACCTCGCCTAATTTCTTTCCAGGTCTCGAAAGTGCCAGCACCTGCGGATCGCTTCCGTGACGGAAGGCCGGGATCGCATACAGCTCTTTTAAGTAGCCCCAGATATTTTTGTAATCACGAATCGGTTTCTTCACCGGTCCTACGTTGTGGAAGTAGCTGACATCCCAACGGATCAGAGTGACGTAAGCGCGGACATCGCTGTCGGTGATATAGTCGCCGAACAGGAAACGGTTCGTCTCCAGCCGTTTGTCCAGCTTATCGAGGGATTCATAGAAATCTTCGTATGCCTCATCGTATGCTTCCGGTGACTGGCAGAATGCCATGCGGTAATGGCCGTTGTTGACATGCGGGAAGAGCCAGTCGTTAAACTCATCGATCTCTTTCCGGAATTTTTTCGGGTACAGGTCCGGCGCATCTTTTGGCTGGAATGGACGGAACTGCACTTCGAGGTAGTTCGTCAGGCGGTGATAATCGTTGTTCACAGCCTTTTTCTCTTTGACATCCACCAGGGTCGGTGTCGTTGCTCTTCCTTTGAAGTCCGGGTTTGCTCTTTTATAGAACTCACTTAAGAAGTAAGCGCCTGTCGCCGGATCCTTGAAATCCGGATACTGTCCGAATGCATGTCCGTAACAGTTTGTCTCGCCGGATGGAGAAACTCTCGTCTCCGAGATCACATCCTGCAGTCCTAAAAGCTCCCGCACGATGATCGGACGGTTGGACCAGTTGCATCCGGTTGCCCAGTAGATCCCGAAGCGGTTTGCTTCTGCTTTCAGGCCGCCTTCTTTATCGCCGAATGGTGGATAAATGCATTTGGCTGACGGATGAAAGCGCCGCGCTCATCGATCTCTACAAGGGTTTCATTTGGTCTTGGGTCTACTCCGACTTCTGCTGCAAACTGTTCTGCCAGTGCATCTGTGTATTTGATTTCTTCGGTTTCTTTATTTTCAACTGGGGTGAAGCTGCATCCGCATCCGCTCATGTTTTTGTCCTCCGTTTTCTATGTCTGTTTATTATCTATTCTCATGTTGTTTATTCTCATTTCTTTTAAAAAAGGTTAAAAAAATAGCAGGCATTCGTTCCGGCCTGCCCGCACATGCAATTTCTGCTATGCTTTTTCTGCCTGCGAATGTTTCTTATTTTTCTTTATTCTGATTGGAGCTGCAGCAACAGCAACAACACATCTCCATCATTCTGTTCTCCTGCATTCGTCTGTTGTCTGTTTTTTTCATTTGCTGTTCTCCTTTCCTACTAAGTCGATATGTTTAATGTGTTTCTCGATTACATGGCATATTATAATGCATATTTTTTCTATGTGCAACCCCTAAAACGCCTTTTGGTAATTGTTATTTCGATGAATCGCTTATAGGTTTTTCCTATTGGTTAGTCATACCAGAAAGATATTATTTATCACACCTGTAGGCTGATTTTGCTTTTTCCCGGCCAACCGCCGCAACTTTTGCAATGTGCTCAACAATTCTTGCCATGGCTTTTTTCTTAAGAAACGATACAATAAAAAGCAAAGAACACCACTTGCAAAATACAATGTACTCTCGGAATCTTTCTGTGCTTGTTTTTGTGAGATGATTTTTTGTCAGTTGTGCCCAAATTTCTGAGGCGTACGCGGTGCGTACGTTGATGAAATTCGGGTGCAGCTGGCGGAAAATCAGCCACAAAGGCAAGTGCAGAAAG
>ENA-OQER01000078-OQER01000078.1-human-gut-metagenome-genome-assembly--contig:-NODE-78-length-48411-cov-2.273859_pt1 | contig 48411 bp, 45 predicted proteins | sample MGYA00242797_ERZ504639 | MGnify/ENA primary metagenome ERZ504639 (study PRJEB26092, sample SAMD00036306) | human gut metagenome | host: Homo sapiens | study: EMG produced TPA metagenomics assembly of... | reverse complement strand
GGATGTCCCGTATCGAACGGTAGCGGCAGTAGTCACAACCTATAAGAAAAGTCTTAGAAATATCCAATTGAAACTTCTGGCATCGATGATGTATGTGCAGCACCGATTTTCACTTATATTATGTCGTACGTTCACCAATTGAATGTGTGCTAAACACCAAATTCTGTAAAATCTCCAATTTCTGATAATTTTTCCCCTTGTTTTTATTCTCAATCATAATTACTATAAATTTATATAAAGATGTTATGGTCAAGAGTCTTATTTGCAAGCATAAAGGGCTTTTTTAACCTTGCATCATATAAATATAGTATATAAAAGTGGGAGGTATAGTATGCTTTTTAAGAATCCAGTTATTCCAGGATATAATCCAGATCCTAGTATATGTCGTGTTGGAGATGATTTCTATCTTGTTAATTCTACATTTGAATTCTTTCCAGGTGTTCCTGTATATCATAGTAAGAATCTTGTTAACTGGGAATTAAAGGGATATTGTCTTAACAGACGTTCACAGCTTGAACTAGAGGGTTGCCGTAACTCAGGCGGTATATATGCACCAACTATCCGTTATCATAAGGGAATGTTTTATATGATCACAACTAATGTAACAGATAAAGGGAATTTTGTTGTGCATACAGATAATATAGATGGAGAATGGTCAGATCCGGCGTGGATAGATCAAGGAGGTATCGATCCTTCATTATTCTGGGATGAAGATGATAAATGTTATTACTGTTCAACAGGAATACTTGATGGTGTGCGTGGAATAGTAGCCTTTGAAATCAATCCAATGACAGGTGAGATATTATCAGATAAACATCTTATTAGTGAGGGCTGTGGAGGACAGTGTGCAGAAGGACCACATATATATAAAAAAGATGGCATGTATTATCTTATGATAGCAGAGGGTGGAACAGAATATGCACATCGAGAGACTATACAGCGGTCTGCTTCGGTATGGGGACCATATACACCTTGTCCACACAATCCGATAATATCACATAAAGAGTATAAGAAGTCAGAAATCCAGGCAACAGGACATGCTGATTTAGTAGAAGATGCTAATGGCAGCTGGTGGCTTGTTTTTCTTGGAATAAGAAGATTCAGTCATGCATTGCTTCATAATCTTGGTAGGGAGACATTTCTTGCACCAGTGACATGGAAGGATGGATGGCCGGTTGTTGGATACAACGGAAATGGGACAATAGAGCTTGTTATGGATGCACCTCTTCCAGGACTTGAAGATGAGGAAAGTAAAAAGAATATACACATAGACAGTAAAAGTGGAAAGCCTATGTTGTATTCAGATCATAGTGTACATATAGATTTTTCTGATGATAAGCTGGATAAGAGATTACAGTTTACAAGAAATCCGGATATGTCACATTATATTTATGATAGTGTTAACACAAGACTTACACTCAAGGGAACAGATATTTCACTTAATGAACCAGGAAAGTCACCAACAATATTATCATTCAAACAACCAGAGTTTACAACAACATTAAAAGCTGTTGTTAATATAGGAAAATCTAATGCAGCAAGAGCAGGAATAGCAGCATATTATAATAATGATTACCATTATGAAATATATGCTGGATGTGAACATGGTGAAAAGTATATTGGTTTTTATAAGCATATCCACGACATGGGAGTGGAGCTTTCACGTATTCCTTTAAGCAAGGAAGAAGAAAATATGAATCTTATTATAAAAATTGATACCGACAGGGAAAAATATACATTTTCATATGCACTGTCTGATACAACAGATGTTAATGCCAGAATAGCTTATAAACAGATAGGTTCAGGTCTGAATGCCGGTTTAAGCACGGAGGGAACAAGAACTATGACATTTACAGGAACACTATTTTCATTGTTTGCAGAAGATGGTGATGGTGTGTTTGAATCGGGAGTTTGGCTGGATATTAATCCGGATGAGAATTATAAGCTGTAGTTGGATAAATAATATAAATATCATGAGGACAAAACAGTGCCTGATATAAAGAAAGTATAAGGATATAACAGTAGAGACAGGAAGGAATGTGTATGAAAGAGGATATATCATATTCAGAAGGTTACACAGAAATTATTCCATATAGAGAATATGATTTATATGATGTTGCCTGGCATGACAGCATGATAGCAGGAAATGGACATATAGGTGTTATAGAATCATGTGCACCATTAAATGATAATCTTATATATCAGAATGTGGAATTTGTCATGCCATCGGACGAACCAAGATATGTACCAGGAGAGGTTACATCACAGCTTGAAGAGGCAAGGCAGGCTGTTCTGAATATGGATGATACATGGAATATACATAATAGAAAACGTACTAATATGTATTGTCATCATCCTGGTCAGCAGTTAAGAATAGAAATGCTTAAGGTAGCCCATAACGATGAAAGAAAAACGCTCTTTGAGGATATAGAAGTAACGGATTATGAAAGATATACAGATCTGAAAAAGGCGGTAATAGTTACTAAGTTTAAAGCTGATGGCATAGATATAGAAAGAAAGACCTTTGTGCCTTGCGATGATGATGTTATTGTTACGGTCATCAGCGGAATAAAGGATTTCGGAATCAAGCTTTTCATAGAAGATTTTGAATCAATACATAAGTTCGGAACTGGAAAAAACAATGCTGCAACGTCTGAAAGAAGAATGAAATATTTAAGATTCGTTAAAGAGGATATGATAGGGTTTGTTGCACATTATCCATCTTTTAAGGGAAGCGAGCTTGAAATGGAGGCTTTGCCGGAGTTACCAGAGTATATACTAATGGTGGACGTATACAGACATTTGACAGAATGAAGAGTGATATGGCCTATGCATGTATTGACGATGGTGCTCCTGTGTTAAAGGTGACAGATACGGACAAGCTTGTTCTTGTGACTTATCTTGACTGGACACATACCTGTGAAGAGTTGAAAGCTGGGACTGATATAGAAGAATATGGTATTTTAAGAAAATGCATAAGCAGAATAGATAATGTATTCAGTAAATATGTACATCAAAGTGGCTCAGAATCAGAAAAAGATAATGAATTTTTATATCAGGATATGTTAAAGAAACACGAATTATCGAGTAAAGAAAAATATAGTAGGGTTTCTTTGGATTTAGGACGACAGAATAGTACTATTGTTAGTAATGAAGCACTTTTAAAAAGGCAGAAATCAGAAAAAAACATAGTTTTAGAGCTTCTGGAAAGAATATACAATAATGCAAGATATGGAATGATATCATGTGCAGGGCATACGGCACCAAGATTGAATGGACCGGGTGTAGGAGAATGGAATCTTTTATGGCGTAATGCATACACTATGGATGCTAATGTGAATATACAGGTATCAGGAATGAATAGTGGTAACATGTATGAGGCGGCAACAGGTTATATATGGTTTATTATGCGTCAGATAGATGACTGGGAAAACAATGCCGCTAAGGTATATGGAATGAAGGATGCAGTTTTAATTCCAGTTAATACAGACGGACATAGAGCTATGATGGTTGAATATGATATAAATTATCCATTCCAGTACTGGAATGCAGGTGCCAGCTGGATGCTGCTTCCAATCGTAGAATTTCTGGATTGTTATGGTGATGTTAAAATAACAGCAAAGGATAAAGATATTATAAGAATGTATGGTAAAGATACATTTGATGTAAGAAAAGATATATTAGCTCCACTTTTAAGAAAGACTTATAATTTCTGGAAGCAGTTATGCAGTGCCGAATATTATACAGATTGTAAAGGTAATGCATGTTATAAGAAGGGAAAATCATGCCTTGAAAAAGGAGAAAAATATCTTATTATTCCTTCGTTTTCACCAGAAAACAAACCACTTGGATATAAGAGTGCAATAACAGCGAATGCAGCTATGGATATAGCGGCAGCAAAAGATATCGTAAGAATGTACATAGATATGGAAGCCGGATTAAAAGAAAAAGGTTATAAGGACAGGGTTAAAGAAGCAAAGCTGTTAGATGAACAGCTTCCAGAGTACCAGTTTGACAAGAGCGGTGCTATACGTGAGTGGTCAATGAAAGAATATAAGGAAAATAATGCCCACAGACATATAAGCCATCTGTATTGTGCATGGCCATCATACCAGACACAGAATGATACAAGTCTTGCAAATGCTGCCGTCAGGCGATAGTTAACAGAAATCGTGAGAATACAGGAAAAGACGATACGGCATCACATGGCTGGATACATAAGGCTTTAGTTGAGGCAAGACTTAAGAATTCAGAAGCAGTATATGACATACTTAATCTTTTAGTACATAGTGATATATTCTATACATCTTTGTTTACAGACCATAATACAAACAGAGCCAAGGGCGTAGCATGTACAGATACATTGTTTGGTATAGCTGGTATTGTAAATGAAATGCTTGTTTATTCTGACAGAAGCACAATAGAATTATTTCCAGCGCTAAGCAGCCGTATTCCAAAGGGAAAGGTATGCGGACTTATGACAAGAGCCGGAGTAAGAATAGATTCACTTGAATGTGCATTAATACAGGTACAGAAGGACTTAAGACTGAACATGAAGGATGGTTTTTATATAAAGCTTAAAATCACGGCTTTAAGAGATACAGAATTCGGGCTGATACTTAAAAATGAGAATTTCAATGAAATGAGTAAAGAAGATAAATCATTATTTAATCAGAATATAAAGCTGAAATCAGGAGAAGAGTATGCTATTCTTTTATAGAACCAGAAAATGAAAGTGAGTGTGCAGAATGTACTGCACAGAAAGTGAAGGTGCATATGAAAGAAAATAATGTCAGTTTAAAAGGTGAGCCGGAGTGGGATCCGGATTCAGAGAAAAGAGAACATTATATTACATTCATAGTAAATCAGTTAACTCTGGAAGAGAAAACAGATATGATTCATGGAGCTGGCTTCTTTAAGACAAAGGGAGTTGAAAGACTAGGAATACCGCCACTTACAATGTCTGATGGACCTATGGGTGTTAGAAATGAATTCTATAATGATAAGTGGGTGCCAATAGGATATTCGGATGATTATGTTTCTTATGCACCGAGTAATAGCGCGCTGGCTGCAACATGGAATCCACAGCTTGCATATAAGTGTGGAAGAAATCTTGGAGAGGAAGCAAGAGGCAGAGGCAAGGATGTTATACTTGCACCAGGGATAAACATTAAAAGAGATCCTTTATGTGGACGGAATTTTGAATATATGAGCGAAGATCCATATATAGTTGAAACGCTTGTTGTGCCATTCATTAATGGTGTACAGGAGAATGATGTTGCAGCATGTGTCAAGCATTTTGCACTTAACTGTCAGGAAACAAACAGATTGTACGTTGATACAATAGTGGATAAAAGAACACTGCATGAACTATATCTTAAAGGCTTTAGGGCAGCAGTATGCAAGGCACACAGTTATTCTATAATGAATGCTTATAATAAGGTTAATGGAAGTCATTGCAGCGAGAATAAGGAGCTGCTTGATGATATATTAAGGGATAAATGGGAATATGATGGAGTAGTTATAAGTGACTGGGGTTCAGTGCATACTACAAAGGAATCAGCCAGTACATCGATGGACATAGAGATGAGTGTAACTCCTGATTTTGACAATTATCATTATGCCAGACCTCTTATTAAAGCTGTAAATAAAGGAGAAGTGTCCAAAGAAGCTGTTGATAAGAAGGTTAAAAATATATTAAGGCTTATGTACAGGCTGAAGATGATAGGACCAGAAGCAACTGATAGAAAACAAGGCATATTTTCTAATATGGAGCATTGGCAGGATGCCCTTGATACAGCAAGAGAATCTATTGTGCTTTTGAAAAATGAGGATGCCATTCTTCCTATAAGCTCTGACAGAATAAAGCCTTATAGAATGATCTGTGAGGATAAAGAAGGCAGCGAAGATGATAAGCTGGTAAAAAATAATGCAGCACCAGTAAAGAGAAAAATTGCAGTTATCGGATATAATGCAGAGCATAATCATGCCGATGGAGGTGGAAGTGCAGAGATAAAAGCTATATATGAAATATCTCCACTACTTGGTTTAAAAAAGGCTCTTGGAGGAAATGTAGATATACAGTATGCTGTTGGATATTATGTTCCGGGTGATAAAGATGTTAATGAGGTTAACTGGCAGGAGGCAAGCCTTGAACGTCAGGTTATGGGACAGGAAGGCGATGAAAAAATAATAAAAAGCTAAGAAAAGAAATTGAAAAAACAGACAAAAGCTTTTAAAGGAAGCTTGTGAGCTTGCAAAGACCGCAGATGAAGTTATTTTCATAGGAGGCTTAAACCATGATTATGATGTAGAAGGAAGAGACAGGCATGACATGGTTCTTCCATATGGGCAGGATGAGCTTATTAATGCATTGCTTGATATTAATCCTGATACAGTTGTTGTCATGGTTGCAGGTTCACCTGTACAGATGCCATGGCTTCAAAGAGTGAAGGCTCTTGTATGGTGTTATTATTCGGGTATGGAAACAGGAGATGCCCTTGCAGATATTCTGTTAGGAAAGGTTAATCCAAGTGGAAAGCTTCCAGAAACATTCCCGGTAAATATCGAGGATACAGTTACATATAAAAACGGACAGTCCGGAAAGGAAGATGTAATTACTTGTGAAGAGGGCATATTTACCGGATACAGATATTATGAAAAAGAACACATAAAACCAGCATATACTTTTGGATATGGTTTATCATATACAAGCTTTGAAATAAGCAGCATAACAGTTAAGCTGTGTGATGATAAGAATACTGCACAGGCAATAGCAGTAGTAAGCTGTGAACTTAAGAATACAGGTGATATGTATGGTGCTGATGTTATACAGTGTTATGTCCAGGATGTGGAATGCAGTGTGGACCGTCCTATAAAGGAGCTTGCGGCATACCAGAAAGTATTTCTTGAACCAGGTGAATCAAAAAAGGTACAGTTATATCTGTATAAGGATGCATTTGAATTCTATGATGTCAAAAAAGATGATTTTGTTATAGAACCAAGGACAGTTCAGAGTGTATGTCGGAGATTCACTGGATAACTGTGAGACTGCTGGCGATATTACTGTATAGCAGAGTGGCGATATTATTGTCTTGCAGAGTGTGAAATTACTGTCTGGCTATGATGAGGGGCCAGATAGCATTGATTTTATTGAATTGAACAAAATCAATGCTATCTGACCCAGATGTCATTTTATTATGCAGTTGTATGTGTTCTGTAATCAGATGGGCTTATATGCATTAGCCGTTTGAAGCGCGCCTGAATGAATAAACGCTGTTATAGCCTGTCTTTTCTGCTATATCCACAATAGTATCTGTTGAGCTGCGAAGAAGTTCACAGCTTTTCTCAATACGTATATTTTCAAGGTATTCAGCAAAACATATTCCATAGTTTCCTTAAAAGCAGATGATAAATAGCCCTCTGATACATTAAAGCTTCTAGCTGTTCCAGCCAGATTCAGGTTCGCATTATTATAGTTGGAAAGAATGTAGTTCTGAATATCCTGTATGGGAAGCTTTTTCGCATGGATCTGTTGCAGTCAAGTTTGTCAGCTATTTCGTGGCATGCTGCTGATAAATAGTTAAAATACAGTTCAGGATTTTTCTGTGCTGATATTATATGCAGGTTAAGCTGCAGCAGATTGTCAGAAAAGTTATATTTTGCAGGATTTAACTGCATGAGTGTGTTAGTCACTGCATTATGCAGCTTAAGCATTTCTGTTGGACTAACCGCTCTTATAACAAGATTTTCATCTGACAGAGTTTTTAAAATATAGTCTATTACAGATTGGTCATTGTATTTAACAGCTTTATAAAGAATGGCAGCAGCAGCTTCAGGATAATAAAATCCAAATGTATCTGCTGAAGAAAATGTCATGCTGCTGTTATATGAAACAATGTCAGGATACTTTATGGAAAAGCTCTTTTCAAGACATGTAAGCGCTTCTTTTTTTGCAAATATGAATTCAGATAAGGTATGGCATGTCCTGCTTATTCCACAGTGGAAGGAACATTTGTGTCTGTCTGTAAAATAAACGTTTATTTCGTTTATATATTTTTCTACATTAAAATCATTATTATGATTAAAAAGTAAAAGGTTGTTATAATCCTCAGTTCGGTAAAACCATACAGGGTAAGAACAGTGTCTTTTAGCGTATTTAGGAATAAGGTTAGATAGTTCACGCTGGTAGTTATCAGAATCATTGTCTGATGTAAGACGAAAGGCTGTTATAGTAAAGCTGGTATTGTTAAAATACTTATTCAGTATGGTTAAGGTATCATCATCTGGCATATATGTATTCTGTATAAAAAGCTGGTGGATGATACCATTAATAAGAATATTGTAATCCATAGTCTGTATTTCTCCTTTGTGTAAAACTTATCTTAAATAGTTGATAGTGTCATGAAAAATCCCAGATATATATGTATCTTAATATTTAGCATAGGTACATTTTATTATGTAAAAAAATGTATCCCGCTTTTTTATCATAAGTTATAACCGGTCTAAAAGCAAGTAGTTTTGCAAAATACTTTTATAAAAATAAGTTCTAAAATGGTACAATTTGCATAAAAATGTATTGTATCTATGAAAATAACTATGAAAATATTATGATGATATCAGGGTTGAAATAAAACTTAGGGATTGAAGACCCGTTAAACATGAGAAGGAAGCTGTTTAAGAAGTAAATCAGCAGAATTCTAAGGTGATTATTTCGTTATGGGAGGTAGCAATGGGAACTGAAGGTAAAAATCGTGAGCAGAGAAGAAAACTAAATAAGGGACGTGCTCACGCAAGTAAAGCAACAGCTATTGTTATGGCTGGTCTTATGGCAACATCTGGAATATCACTTCCAGCAGGAACACTTGCATTTGCATCAGAAAATGATAAGCTTCTGGCTTTTGCGGGGGCAGAAGGCGGAGGAAGATTCGCGACAGGTGGCCGTGGGTTTGATGTTTATGTTGTAACTAACCTTGATGATTATGCGAAGGGAGACACACCTATAGAAGGTTCACTTCGATATGGTATAGAAGAATTCGCCAAGGATAAAGGCGGAACTATGATAGTGTTTAATGTTGGAGGAACAATAGCACTTAAGCAGACACTTACATTCCGTGACAGAAAGAATATAACAGTCGCTGGTCAGACGGCACCTGGTGATGGTATTACACTTTCTGGCTGGGATACTAATATAAGTAACTCAGAGAATCTTATTATAAGATATATGAGATTCAGCCAGGAGCAGCCAATGTCCATACTGGTGGTGATTCCATGGAGCTTTATGGGGCAGGGATAACAAGACATTTATGATTGATCATTGTTCATTCAGCTGGAATACAGATGAAACATTATCTACATATAGAGGTAAGGATGGAACTGTACAGTGGTGTATAGTATCAGAGAGCCTTACAGTATCAGGACACTCTAAGGGACGTCATGGATATGGCGGTATATATGGAGGAGATAATGTAGTATTCCAGAACAACTTAATGGCAAACCATACATCAAGAAATCCAAGAGTTGGTGGAGGCTGCATGGGTGATCCTACTAAGGATGGTGGAAGCACAGCAACACTTCAGATAAGCAATAATGTTCTATATAACTGGGGATATAATACCTGCTATGGTGGAGGTTATGCCTATACTAATTATATTAATAATTATTTAAAATCAGGTGTTGGTACAAGAGAACAGGTTGAAAACCAGGTTGTTGACATGGGTGAGAAAACTAAGCCAGGTGGTTTCTATGTTAATGGAAACTACATGGAGGGTAATGATGCAGTAAGTGCAAACAACGCTCTTGGTGAAAAGATGTCCGGAGTGACAGAGGGTCCAAACAAGACAGAGGTGGCAGATAAGCCTTATAGTGCAGAAGGCTTTGACAGTGTTTCTGTTGTTTCAGCAAAGGATTGTTATGAGCCTGTGCTTACACAGGCAGGAGCAACATATCCATATCGTGATGCTATCGATGCAAGAGTTGTAGCTGAGACGAGAACAGACAAAGGAAGATATGTTAATACAGAGGATGAGGTAGGCGGATATCCTGCGGCTGCTTCTGTAAGAGAAGACTCATTCGATACTGATAAGGATGGAATACCTGATGCGTGGGAAATAACACATGGTCTTAATCCGAACGATGGTTCAGATTCCAAGAAGATTAATAAAGCAACAGGTTATGCATATGTTGAGGAATATTTTAACGGACTTGTAGAAAATGTTGAAAAGGCAGACTATAAAGCACCTAATCCGGATGTAACTATAGACCTTAAAGATAATGCACAGTATAGCGAAGGCGATACAGTTACTGTGACTGCTAATGCCAATGCTAATAATGGAGGCAATATTGCTAAGGTTGAGTTTTATAATGGAATAAAGCTTGTAGGAACTGCTGATAAAGCACCTTATACATATGATTATAAGGGACTTGAGGATGGAACATACAATATAACAGTAAGAGCCTATGATAACGATGGTAACCAGACACAGTCTTCAGTATCCAAGCTTCATATTAACAGTACTGCAGGAACAGGAGAGTGGACAAGCAGTGATATAGGTAATCCAGGCGTAGCAGGAACTGCAATATAAGGATGGAGTTATGACTGTTAAGGGTGCTGGAAAGCTAGGAAAGAGTGAAGGAAGTGTATCAGGAAGTAAGTATGCAGATGCTAAAACCGATGATTTCCAGTATACATATATCAAGTCATCAGGTGATGCAGAGATTATAGCAAAGCTTGATTCATCAACTATTGTAGATAATCACGTATTTACAGGAGTTATGTTCAGGGAGTCGCTTGAGCAAGGTGCTAAAACAGCAGCACTTGGTATGTCTATGGTTAAGATAAGTAACGAAACAACATGGTCAACTTATCTTGCTGGCAGAGATAAAACTGATGGAAATATTTCAGATATATCAGAAACTATTGATTCGCCTGAATCAGCAAGTAAAGCTGGAATACCGCTTGTAAGAGATCTTCACTATAAGACAGGTGCAGAATTTAACGGAACATGGTTTAAGCTTGTTAGAAGAGGAGATACATTCACAGGCTATGCATCAGATGATGGTGTTAAGTGGATTAAGGTTGGTTCAAAGACTATTGAAATGAATCAGGATATATATGTAGGCTTTGCTGTAGATGCGAATAAGGCGGCCAATGATCTTGAAAATATGACAACAGCAAAATTCTCTAATATTCAGGTCAATGAAGAGTTTGTTGATGTTGAATATCAGCTTGATAAGCTTACAGCATCTGGAGCTGATTATGCTGTTGCAGGAAATGATTTCACAACACAGCTTGAAGCAGATAAAGGATATAAGCTTCCTAACGATATAAAGGTATCAGCAGGCGATAAAGAGCTTAGTGCAAATGAGTATTCTTATGATGCAGAAACTGGTAGTGTAGTTGTTAAGGGCAGCAGTATAACAAAGTCTGCAAAGATAGTTATAAGTGCTAAGGCTGACGAGGATGTTAAGATAACATATTCACTTAAGACTTATGGTGATACAGATGATGTATCAGTAACACAGCAGGATGAAAAGCTTATTATTAACCAGAGTGCAGCCAAAAGTAAAATGACAGCTAAAAAGGGTGATAAAGGAAACAACGTTTCATATGTGTTATTCCCAGAATCTAAGGATGCCTCAAAGATGACATTAAAGCTAAAGGTAGATTCGTTTGTTAGTGATAATGGAAAATACTCAGGCGTGTATGTAGGTGCTTTCCAGACGGCTGGCGATTATTTATATAATTCTGTTTCATTCAGGAGCACAGGAGATGGCAATGCATTATCACCTTACTGGATTAAGCATGATACTAAGACACCTACTAAGGATGGTAACGCTGGAAATGGCTCACCAAAGATGGCTATAAATCAGGATGCGGTATATGAAATAAGTATTGAGAAGAAAAAAGACAATACTTATTATGCTACATTTAAAGAAGAAGGCAGTGATGTAATCAACGAAAAGACATTCAAGTCATCAGATTCTTATCTTTTACCTGACACATCAGCACAGTTTGGTATTGCGATAAACAGTGCAAGTGCAACTGTAAGTGATGTGGTACTGACAGATGATGAAGGCAATGTATTATATGACCAGAATAATATATTTAAACCAAAGACCTCAGGTTCAGAGGCTTTAAAAGTATCAGCTCTTGGTTCAGTTATGAAAGCAGAGGAAACATCAGAAAAAGGATATATATCACAGAAAAAGGGTGATGCAGGTTCTAACACAGGTTATATTCTTCTTCCAGAAAACAAGGACCTCGTTTCTATGTCAATGACCTTAAATATTAAAGATTATTATATAACAGGCAGTGATGCAAAGAGAACAGGTGTATTTGTAGGTGCATTCAAGACATCAGACAATATGGCTTTTGCATCACTTGGTTTCAGGGGCTATGATAAGAAGGTTAATACAGATGCACTTTCAGGTTATTGGATGAAATCTAATGGAAATTCAGGTAATGGATCTCCAAAATATGAGGTTGAAACTAATAATAAATATAATGTTACATTTACAAGAACTGATGCAGGTTATGTAGCAGAGTTTACAAGTCTTGGAAAGCCGCTTCAGGTAGATGCGAACGGAGTAGCAAAGTATTCTGATAAGAAGGAATTTAAGTGGAAGGATATGGTACTTACAGCAGATGACGCTGTATCATATGGAATTGCACTTGTAGGTGCAGGAGTAGAGATTACTGACTGGGTTGCAAAGGATGCTGCTGGCAATGTCTTATATAACCAGAAAGATTATTATAAGGATGCTGGTGTAGCACCAACAGTAACAGCTGTAAACAAGCCAGTTGTATCAGATGACCGCTCATCAATAACTGTTTCATGGAATGGTGAGGGAGCAGAGCTTGATGGAAAGTATCGTGTCGAGGTATCAACTGATAATGGAGCAACATATACAGAGGTTGATACTACAGCAGAGAATTCATACACATATTCACCTGAAAAGACAGGAAGCTACAGATTCAGAATAACTGGTATATGTGGAACTGAGGTAAAGAACTCTATGGAATCAGAGGCTGTTAAGTTCTCACTTCCTATGACTGCACCAGAAATAAGTGCTAAGTCAGGAGATGCTTTCTAATACTATTACATGGGAGCCGGTACCAGAGGCAGTAAGCTATAAGATATACCGTTCTGAAAGCAGAAATGAAGGATATACTCAGATAGGAACTTCTACACAGGGAACTTATACAGATAGTACAGCACAGAATGAAGTGCCTTATTTTTACAGAGTAACTGCAGTGGGCACTGACAATGAAAGTAACCAGTCGGCTGCTGTTTCAATAATGGCTACAAAAGGACATACAGGCGAGTATATGTTTGGTTCAGAGGCAGCTGTTATGAAAGTTGTTGAAAAATCTAATGATACGGTTATTGATAAAGAGGCTCATATTAAGTGGTCATATGATAAAGCAGGAAGCTATGTTGTTACATCAGGCAGTGATAAGATAATGTCAGGTAAGACATCAGCAGGAGATGAAATATCTGCTGATATTCTGCTTAAGTCAGGCAGAAATGAAGTTAAAGTTGAATTTACAGATGAAAGTGGTGTAAAGACATATAAGAAATTTAATTTCGTAAAACTTGATAAGTATGATATTGTTGTAGATGCAAACGCAGCAAAGAGTGAAGCAGTACAGAAAATCACAAGAGATGAAACATCAGCAGATGTATCTGAAAAACCAGTATATGCAACTATAGCAGATGCAATAGCTTCTGTACCATCAGATAATAAGGAACAGGTAGTTATATATGTAAAGAATGGAAATTATCATGAAAAAGTCCGTATAACAACACCATATATAACTATTATAGGTGAAGACAGCCAGAAGACAGTACTTGAATATGACGCAGCAGCTGGAAAGACAGATCCAGCAACAGGCAATACTTATGGTACATCTGGAAGCGCTTCATTAACTATAGAGGCTGCAGCTAATAATGTGACATTGGAAAATATAACAGTAGCCAATTCATTTGACTATCCTAAGGAAACGATAGAAGGAAAAATGGCAGTTGCTCTTCTTACAAGAGCAGACCAGCTTGTGTTTAATAACGTAAGGCTTACAGGATGGCAGGATACATTACAGGCAGATGGTGGTAAACGCCAGTACTTTAAGAACTGTTATATAGAAGGCTGTGTAGACTGGATATTCGGCAGCGCACAGGCTGTATTTGATGATTGTGATATAGTTGCAAACAGAGACGGCTACGTAACAGCAGCAAGTACAGACAGTACAAGATCAACAGGTTATGTATTTATTAATTCAAGATTATTAAAGAAAGATAATAGTGTTTCAGATAATAGTGTAGCACTTGGAAGACCATGGAGAGCTAATGCATGTGTAACTTATGTTAACTGCTATATGGACAGCCATATTAAGACAAATGGTTATGATAATATGGGTGGAAATAGTCATGAATCAGCACAGTTCTATGAATATCAGTCATATGGCAAGGGCTTCGCGGTAAATGTTAACAGACGTCAGTTAAGCAGGGCAGAAGGCGAAAAGCTTACAGTTAATGGGGTATTTGCAAGAGAATCAGGAGAAGGAGCAGCGTTTAATACACCTTGGAATGCTGAAAGCTATTATGCAGAATCCGCTAAGAATTATGCAACAGAGTCTGCAGAAAAGACTGATTTTACAGTGCTTGATGAGACAATAAAGAAGGCTGAAGCTTTAAATGCGGCAGATTATAAGGACTTTAGTGAAGTTAAGAAAGCAGTTGATGAGGCAAAGGCAGCTGATAGAACTGTCATATCACAGAAAGAGGCTGACAGACTTGCAGGTAACATAACAGCAGCTATAAACAAGCTTGAGAAAGCTTCACCAGCGCCAGATCCAACACCAGCGCCAGATCCAACGCCAGCGCCAGATCCAACACCACGCGCCAGATCCAACGCCAGCACCAGATCCAACGCCAGCACCAGACACAACGCCAGCACCAGATCCAGTACCAGCGCCAGATGCAGGCAGCAGCGAAGATGGCAGCGTTAAGACAGCAGATAGTACAAGATCAATATGGTATACAATAAGTGCAGCATTATCAGCACTTGGAGCCGGATTAGCATTGTCAGGCAAAAAGAAATATAAAAAAGATGAAGAATAATTGTTATGATAATGAAATGCTGTAAAGGGCAGAGTGTCGAAAAGACATTCATGTATGTCATAAAATAAAACACAAAAAATCCAGGCATATGATATTTTTATTCGGAATAAAAACTGAATAAGTATTATATGTCTGGATTTTTTAATATTAAAGTTTAAAAGATTAAGATAAGTTTATAATAGCGTTTTGAATGTAAGTGTGATAAAATCATGTGGAAGTAGTGAAAAAACGAGCAAAGAAAAGAGGATTAGTGTGAAAAATAAGATTTTTCACACGCAAGAATGGAGGATTATTATGAATATACATCTGGCAGGAGATTCGATAGTTCGGGATTATACAGATGAAGAGTTTATAGCAGGATGGGGGCAATATCTGCCATATTATGTAAATAAAGATGCCAGGGTTATTAACTATGCAAAAGGAGGCAGAAGCTCAAGACTGTTTATTAACGAAGGCAAATTCGATGAGATTGAAAAGAATATAAAGTCAGGAGATTATCTTCTTATAGAGTTCTGTCATAATGATGATGCCACTAAAGAATATAAAACAATGTTTAACAGACTTGTTGAACTTGGAGAAGCTGATGAAAATGGACGTTTCCGGTAATACCTGGGGAAAAGGTATCAAAGGATTATATACCTGCAGAGTATATAGAAGCGCTTATGAAGGATACATCAATAGCGGATAAAGAAGCAGTTATAAAAAGTGTGAGAGCAGTTAATAATTCATACCCGCATGATGGATATTATCCATATTCTAAAAATGCAGAAAAGGGAAGTTATAAGTGGTTTATAAAGCAATATATTGATATGGCAAGAGAACATGGTGCAACACCAGTACTTGTTACAGCACCTGCACGTACACAGTTTACAGATGATGGAAGGATTAAAGATGGAAATGGACTGCATGGTGGAAATGATTTTGCGTATATAAGGGCAATGAAACAGATTGGTGAAGAAACACATACAGTAGTTCTTGATTTATTTTCATATTCGGTAGAATTATTTGAGTCAATAGGATGTGCAGATATTCATAAATATACATCTATTAAGCAGGGAGTTAATAAGGGAATATGGCCAGATGATTTTATTAAAGAGCTTAATAAACCAGATACTATATCAGAAAATACACATTTTAATAAATATGGTGCATGGCTGATTACCAAAGGACTAGTAGGACTTATAAAAAAGTGTGATGATAAACAGCTGTCTGCGTTGAAAAATGTAATAACAGACAGTGATTTCAGCGTAAAAGCACCATTCCTATACAACTAATCAATAAGGAGCAGGATACAATGAGAAGAAGGTTATCAAGAAAAGAACGTGAAAGAAGACGGAGATTAATACAGGCTGCATTAATTGCTGTTGTTATAATAATTGCAATCGCAATCGTTTTTTTTAGTAAAAGGATGTGCAGACAGAAAGAAATCTGCTGGTAAAACAAATAACAGCAGTGTGGTAAATGAAACAACACAGCAGGGAATCAATATGACAGAAACAGAAAACAACAGTACAACTTCAACAGTGAAAGATAAGACAGAATCTGTATCAGAGCAGAATGAAAATAATACCTCTGGTTCAAACGATAATTCTGCAGCAGGCGGTGGTGATTCAGGATTTGAAAATATAGGAAAGACTTCTAAAGGCTTTAATATTCAGGTGAAAAATGGAGCAACTTATATAGATGGATATTTAATAGCTAATAAGACATATGCACTTCCAAGTACATTTGTGCCAGAGAATCCAGAAACGCCTGTCACAGAGGCAAGAAGTAACAAGAGCCTTGATAAGGATCTTATGGCAGCGTTTAGAAAAATGCAGGCAGATGCAACGGCTGACGGACTTAATATATATATAGCAAGTGGATATAGGTCATATGATTATCAGGTATCGTTATATAACAGATATGTCGCAAAGGATGGAAAGGCAGCAGCTGATACATACTCTTCAAGACCTGGTAACTCTGAACATCAGACAGGCTTATGCTTTGACCTTAACTCAATAGAGGACAGTTTTCAGTATACAAGTGAAGGAAAGTGGGTCAATAATAATTGTTATAAATATGGCTTCTGCATAAGATTTCCTAAGGGGAAAGATGCATATACGGGTTATCAGTATGAATCATGGCATTTAAGATATGTTGGAACAGAGCTTGCAGAAAAGTTGTATAATAATGGAGATTGGATATCGCTTGAAGAATATTTTGGAATAACATCAGAATATCCAGACTAATATATTAGCGAAGTATTAGATTTTGTAATGAAATTAAGATAAAAACAAAGATGTAATTATAATATGCTGTAAGGGACAAAGGATGTTTTGCCCCTTACAGCATATTATTTATTGTATTGTAACTTCTTCTATACTTGTTATGGATCCCGTGGTAGGAACTCTGTATAAAGATGTCTGGTCAGTGTAATATGAGAAAAATGTATATCGTTGTGTGCAGTGTATGCCAGATATTTCACCAACAGCAACATATTCAACCTGTGTTCCATCTATATTCATACGATAAAGACCTGGTTTATCTCCGCCTTCAACATGGAAGAAAAGCTTGTTGCCGTAAACATTATAATTAATTATTTTCCCGGATTCCGGAGCATATAATAATTCAAGTGTTTTGTTTGATGAGTTAAGTCTTACTAGTGAATAGTTCTTGGAAAGATCTATATAGTAGGCATAACCATTAACCATTGTTGCAAGATAAGAATTGCAATCATAATAATCAGATATCTTGTTTGATTTTGAATCCATTGCTAAAATGTGATGCTTGTTTTCAGGGTCTGAAAAATATAGTTTTCCACCTGATACACTGGCAGGCAGATAAGGTGTGTCACTGATTTTGGATTCTTTTTTACCATCTATGCCAACCTGATAGAAGGTAAGGGCTGTCTGGTCATCATAATGCTGGTAATATATAGTATTTCCACAGAGTGCAGCAGAGCCGGAACGGTCATTATAAAGTATTTTGGCGTTGCCTCCATCAAGGTCACATCTGTATAAGCCAAAAAGCTGTCCACGGAATACCATGCCAATAGTACTGCTGTTAAAGTTATTCTTAACATAATATATGTACCTGCCACATACATTAAGTGATGCAACACTGTCTTCACTCAGTTTCGTGATACTGGTGCAGTCAGAATTCATAACGTATAATTTGTTATTGTCATTAGGGTTGGCAAAATATATTTTGCATCATATTCGCAGAAAAGACCCCCGTTTATAAGGTTGCCAGATGTGTTGCCAACAGCACTCTCGTTGTTCATGGTTGTCTGGTGGTGACGATAATACATAAAACCACCAAAACCTATACCTGTAGCTGCAAGTATTATGATGACAGCTGTTATAATTTTTTTTCATAAGCGCCTCCAATATTTAAAGAAATAACTAATTACATATTACAAAAAATATGATACAATATCAATGGTTTTATCAGTTTAAAGTGATAAATGTAAAAATTATAGATACTGTTTAGTGAGGTTAAGATATGTTGGATTTAGGACAGATAAGAAACGAAATAGACGGAATAGATAAACAGCTTGTAGAACTTTTTGAGCAGAGAATGAAACTTACAAAGGAAGTTGCAGAATATAAGATACAGACAGGTAAAAAGGTGCTTGACAGGGAAAGGGAAAAAGCAAAAATAGAGTCGGTCACAAAGCTTGTTAAAAATAAGGAAAATGTTCATGCTATTGATGATCTTTTTTCACAGATAATGGCGAATTCAAGAAAGGGACAATATCAGCTGTTAGAGGCAATGGGGCAGACATTAAGACAGCCATATGAGGCCATAGATGAGATAAAAAAGATGGAGTAAAGATTGTGTATCAGGGAATACCAGGTGCATACACACAGGAAGCTGCCTGCAACTTTTTTGGAGAAGATTGTGATAATTATGATGTGCCTACATGGCGTGATGTTATGGAGGCAGTTAAGAATAAAGAAGCAGATTATGGTGTGCTTCCAATAGAAAACTCTACGACAGGAAGCGTTGTCGGAGTATACGATCTTTTACAGGAGTATGATAACTACATAATAGCGGAAACATTTGTAAATATAGATCATGTTCTTGTAGGACTTTCTGGCACTGATATAGATAAGGTTACAACAGTATATTCACATCCACAGGGGATTATGCAGTGTGACAAGTTCCTTAATACACATAAGGACTGGCAGAGAATCAATCAGGCTAATACGGCTATGGCGGCAAGAATGCTTCTTAGTGAAAATGATAAAACACATGTTGCGATATCAAGCAAAAAGGCTGCACAGATATATGGACTTGAGGTTTTAAAGACAGGTATTGCAGATTTATCTAATAATACGACTAAGTTTGTCATAATAACTAACTCACGTAAGTTCTTAAAAAATGCAAACAAAACAAGCATTGTATTTGAGACAGCTAATGAAGCAGGAACATTGTATAATCTGTTAAGCCATATAATATATAATGGACTTAATATGTATAAAATAGAATCAAGACCAAGTGAATCAAAGCAGTGGGATTATAAGTTCTTCGTTGACTTTGAAGGAAATATAGATGATCCGAGGGTTATGAATGCATTAAGAGGCATAGAAGAAGAGGCAAAGTCTATTAAACTACTTGGAAACTATTAAATAATGGCAATATTATTGATAGCTAACATTGTTTATGAAAAATATAATTGAAATATATCTTAATATAGTGTAACCTATTGATATAAGCTGTACAACTGGCGGAAAGCATATATAGGATATCAGATAGAATATTCAGCATGGTGTTGAAGTATGTATCATTGCATTGAAGTAAGTATATGTGGTGGGATTACCCACAGGGAGTACAGTAATAATATGTTTATCAGCCGACCGCCTGGGCAACCCTGTAAAGGTTACTCAGGATGGGCGGCTTTTTATATATCTGTTGTTTTATTAGTTTACATTAACAGTTATATAAGAAGCAGACAATCCAGGTAACAGTGTAGTTGGTGTCTTAACGCATAAGGCATGGCTATATAGTGATTTATAAAATGCGTAGAAATGAGGATTAATATGCAGATTACAACATTGGAAAAAGAATTATCAGGATGCGCTTATCCAGGAAGAGGAATTGTTATTGGCAGATCGGAAGATGGAAGTAAGGCAGTAACAGCGTATTCATTATGGGAAGAAGTGCCAACAGCCGTAACAGAGTATTGTAGAAGATGGTGAAGGCATAAGAACAGAGGCTTTTGATCCAAGTAAGCTTGAGGATCCAAGTCTTATAATATATGCACCAGTAAGAATACTTGGTAAGAAGACAATAGTTACTAATGGTGACCAGACAGATACAGTTTATGATCTTATGAGTTCTGGAAAGACATTTGAAGAATCGTTAAGAACAAGAGAGTTTGAACCTGATGCACCTAATTTCACTCCTAGAATATCGGGTCTTATGACAGTTGATGACGGTAAATATGACTATGCAATGTCTATATTAAAGAGCCACAATGGTAATCCTGACCAGTGTGACAGATATACATTTACTTATGATGCACCAGTTGCCGGAGAAGGACATTTTATCCATACATATATGAACGATGGAAATCCTCTTCCAAGCTTTGAAGGTGAGCCGGCATGGGTAAAGATAGATGGTGATATTGATACATTCACTAATATGATATGGAACAATCTTAATGAAGATAATAAGGTATCACTTTTTGTCAGATTATTGATATTAAGACAGGTAAGTACGAAACAAGAATTATCAATAAGAATAAGTAATATAAAATATTTGTGTATGTGTATTTTTGCATAAATGATATGGGTTCAAAATGTATGGGAAATACACAGAATAGAGGAATAGTGCGAAAAATGTGCACAGCACAAACTTAAGATGCGCAAAGAAGCAGCGCAGGAATGGAGATTATTATGAACGAATTTCAGTTAAAATATGGATGTAATCCTAATCAGAAACCTTCAAGAATATTTATGGCAGATGGAAGTGAGCTTCCAGTAGAAATATTAAATGGTCGTCCAGGATATATCAATTTCCTTGATGCCTTTAATGGATATCAGCTTGTAAAGGAGTTAAAGGAGGCAACAGGACTTCCAGCAGCGACATCTTTTAAGCATGTATCACCAGCAGGTGCAGCAGTCGGACTTCCACTCTCAGATGTTGAGAAGAAGATATACTGGGTTGATGAAAGCATAGGTGAACTTTCTGCATTAGCATGTGCGTATGCAAGAGCAAGAGGTGCTGACAGAATGTCTTCATTTGGTGATTTTATATCACTTTCTGATGTGTGCGATGTTGCAACAGCAAAGCTTATTCAGCATGAAGTATCAGATGGTATTATAGCACCAGATTACGAGCCTGAAGCTTTAGAGATTCTTAAGACTAAGAAGAAGGGTAACTATAATGTTATTAAAATCGATCCAGCATATAAGCCAGCACCTATCGAAAGAAAGCAGGTATATGGTGTGACCTTCGAGCAGGGACGCAATGAGTTTAAGATTGATGAAGAACTTCTTAATAATGTTGTTACAGACAATAAGGATATTCCACAGCAGGCTAAGATTGATCTTATAATTGCACTTATAACACTTAAGTATACACAGTCTAATTCAGTGTGTTATACAAAGAATGGCCAGGCTATTGGTATTGGAGCAGGACAACAGTCAAGAATTCATTGTACAAGACTTGCAGGACAGAAGGCTGATAACTGGTTCTTAAGACAGAATCCTAAGGTGCTTGCACTTCCATTTAAGGAAGGTGTTGGCAGAGCTGACAGAGATAATGCTATCGACCTTTATATAGGCGATGAGTATATGGATATTCTTGAAGATGGAGCATGGGAGAGAGTATTTACTGAAAAGCCGGAAGTGTTCACAACAGAAGAAAAGAAGGCATGGCTTGCAACTAACACAGATGTTGCACTTGGTTCAGATGCGTTCTTCCCATTTGGCGATAACATCGAAAGAGCATATAAGAGCGGTGTTAAGTACATAGCACAGCCAGGCGGTTCAATCAGGGATGATAATGTTATTGAAACATGTAATAAGAGAAATATAGCAATGTGCTTCACAGGAATGAGATTATTCCATCATTAATAAGCCTGTATATAGAGCTATATAGAAAAAAGTACCCTGTTATCTGGTAGTGATACCAGATAGCAGGGATTTTGTTTTATATAGTTGTTTTATATAGTTAGTCTGGAATAAATGTGAAATCTCTTATAGAGAAGGCTCCTGTGCCCTCGAACATAAAGTAAAGAGGCTTTATTCCAGAAGGATTGCTTAAATGTAGCTCAATGGTTTTCCAGTTATCTGAATTATTATTGTGTAATGTGTCAGATATGTCTATATATGTGCTGGCGTTCTTATTATAGTCTTTAAATTCTTTATCTGCATAATCCATGTCGGTTGTTATGCTTATGTATCCTTTAGCGGTACCTTTAATATTGATTTTAATTAGTATTTTTTTGGATTGTTGTTTATCGAAATCAAAGTATTTATATCCGATTATGCAGCCATTCTGTATATTTTTAATATATTGATCATCACCAGCTTCCCTGTCATCTCCATCCTGTGTTACATAAGGCATAAGTAAGAGCTTGTCTTCTTTAGTTATATCAGGTGTTAAGGAGAGGTTTCTTAGGTGACAGGTTATATATGCCGGATATGTACCACAAGCATCAAGAGCTGTATTGTTTAATCCACAGCTTGTTGCTTCTGCCTGATGTATATATCCGTTTTTTTCAATATTTATTTTCTCAGCTACACCCTGTCTGCAATAAGAACTATTGTTAGTAAAACGGTGGTCGAATATATAATACTGTCCATTTATGTCTATTATACTGCCATGAGTATTGCCGTTAGGATATGCTGTATTCTTAATAGTGTAACCGCGTAGTCCAATATCAGAGGCGGAATGAATACGTCCTCCGTATACAAAATCACGATCTGGATAAGTGCTAGTTGCATAATGCAGTCCATTAACGCGTGCAGAATATATAAAGTAATAGGTGCGGCCTATTTTACGCATAGAGGAGGCTTCGAAAAAACCAGCATTTTCTGGACATTTAAAATCTCTTGGAATAATGATATGTGGAAGTTCATACATAGTCATCATATCAGGCATAAGACGGCATACAAAAGCACCCTGCATGATACGTCCATGTTCATCTTCTGTTTTTTTAGGACAGAAACCTGAGTATAAATATACGCTGTTATCATCATCAATAAAAACACCTGGGTCAAACTGGACATAATCACCTGGTGATATGCCATATACTCGTCCATCTTTTGTTTTTACATCGTCAAGATATTCAAATCTGCCAGCAGGACTATCACATACCGCTACAGACATTCGTGATGAGTGGGCAATAGAATAGTAAAGATAATATCTTTTATCAATACCCTGCACAACATCTGGTGCAAAAAGCAACATTCTTTCCTCTTTGTGAGGATGTTGCCTACGATTATAAATTTCTCCTTCGAACCTCCAGTCTGATAAATTATCAACAGGCGCAGACCAGCACACATAGTCATTTTCACAGTAGGTTGTGCCGTTGAAGCGGTCGTGGCTTCCGTATATGTATAAACGGTTATTAAATATGTGAGGTTCTCCATCAGGGATGTATTCGTAACTTGAAGGTAAGGTTAAAATAGGTTTCAAAAAACACACCTCCTTTAATTTTATTTATAATTATACTTTATAAATAAATTAAGAAAGTCTTAAGAGTGTTTTTATGCTTAATATATATAATTAAAAGAAATGCTTAATGATAATTATTTGAATTTAAATGTATTCTCAAGAGTATCCCACTTAGTATCTTTTTCGCTGAAGTTAAGTGGTGTTCCATCTTCAAGCTTATATCCGGATGGATCTGCGTTTCCAGGATATTCACCAACAAGCTGTGGCCATTCGATACCAATGCTTGGATCATTCCAGGCAAGACCGCCTTCATCACCAGATGGTAGAAGTCTGTAACTTTATAACAAAATTCTGCTTCGTCACTTAATACAAGGAATCCGTGTGCAAAGCCTTCACTTATATAAAACTGCTTTTTGTTTTCTTCTGTGAGCTCTACACCAAACCATTTTCCATAAGTTTTAGAACCGGCACGTAAATCAACGGCAACATCAAATACGCTTCCTTTTATAACACGCACAAGCTTGCCTTGTGGAAATTCCTTTTGAAAATGTAATCCGCGAAGTACACCCTTAGTAGAGCTTGACTGGTTATCCTGAACGAATACCATATCAAGACCTGCTTCGTGCATATCGTTCTGATTGTATGTTTCCATAAAATATCCACGGTTGTCACCATGAACAGTTGGTTCTATTATATAAAGACCTTCAATATCACAAGGTGTTACTTTAATCTGTCCCATAATTATTACCTCTTTGTAATTCATTATTATATAATCCGTCTGACATGTGGATAAATACTGTCAGACGGAATTTAACAGGCATTCTTATTGAAGAATTGAATGTCAATTCTAGCGGTTAGAATACATTTTTTCGTAGTAATTCTGATATTCGCCAGATATGATAGTCTCCCACCATTCTTTATTATCAAGATACCACTGTATAGTCTTCTTTATACCATCTTCAAACTTAGTTTCTGGTAACCAGCCGAGTTCGTTATGAATCTTAGTAGGATCAATAGCATAACGCATATCATGTCCTTTACGATCGCCTACATGAACGATAAGTGATTCAGGTTTTCCAAGCTCTTTGCAGATAAGTTTAACAATGTCGATATTTCTCTTTTCGTTGTGTCCTCCGACATTGTATACTTCACCAACACGTCCCTTATGAATGATAAGATCAATAGCTTTACAATGATCTTCAACATAGAGCCAGTCACGTACATTAAGACCTTCTCCATATACAGGAAGTGGCTTATCGTTAAGGGCGTTAGCTATCATAAGAGGGATAAGTTTTTCTGGAAAATGATATGGACCATAGTTATTAGAGCATCTGCTTATAGTTACAGGAAGTCCATAAGTTCTGTGATATGCCAATACTAAAAGATCAGCACCTGCCTTTGATGAGCTGTATGGGCTTGATGTATGGATTGGAGTTTCTTCTGTGAAGAAAAGGTCTGGTCTGTCAAGAGGAAGATCACCATATACTTCATCAGTAGAAACCTGGTGGTAACGCTTGATGCCGTATTTTCTGCAGGCATCCATAAGGACAGCAGTACCCTTGATGTTAGTGTCAAGGAAAACCTCAGGATTCTCTATAGAACGGTCAACATGTGATTCAGCAGCAAAGTTAACAACCATGTCTGGGTGTTCTTCTTCAAAAGTTTATATACAGCTTCTCTGTCTGTAATGCTTTCTTTAACGAATCTGAAATTAGGGTTATCCATTACAGGGGCAAGTGTTGAAAGATTGCCTGCATATGTGAGACAGTCAAGACAGATGATTCTGTAGTCAGGATATTTTTTTAACATATGGAAAATAAAGTTACTTCCGATAAATCCGGCACCGCCGGTAACAATAATATTCATAATAATATTTGCCTTTCTTTATTAAATTTACTCTTTATTCGTTTTACACTTACGAATCCGCATATGCTATTAACTAGCTATGAAGTACATCAATATACTTGCCATCAAGTACATCCTTTAAGTACTGACCATACTGGTTTTTCTTTAATACTTCATATACCTTAAGTACATCGTCCTTAGTTATCCAGCCATTAAGGTAAGCTATTTCCTCAAGACATGCGATCTTACGGTGCTGATGAGTTTCGATAGTCTTAACAAAGTTAGTAGCTTCAACAAGACTTTCGTGTGTACCGGTGTCAAGCCATGTAAAGCCCTGACCAAGAAGCTCTACATTAAGATTGCCCTGCTCAAGATAAATACGGTTAAGGTCTGTGATCTCCAGTTCACCTCTTGCTGATGGCTTAAGATTCTTAGCATATTCTACAACCTTATTATCATAGAAGTAAAGACCTGTTACGCAGTAGTTGCTCTTAGGCTTTTCAGGCTTTTCTTCTATAGATACAGCCTTTCCGTCCTTATTGAATTCAACGATACCGAATCTTTCAGGATCATCAACGTAGTATCCAAATACTGTTGCACCAACGCCATCTTCAGCATTCTTAACAGCACTCTTAAGTCTGTCCTTAAGACCGTTACCGGCAAATATGTTATCGCCAAGAACCATTGCAACAGTGTCATTGCCTATGAATTCTTCACCGATAATAAATGCCTGCGCAAGTCCGTCAGGTGATGGCTGTACAGCATAAGAAAGATTGACACCAAACTGGCTTCCATCCCCAAGAAGTTCCTCGAATCTAGGTGTATCCTGAGGAGTAGAATGATAAGAATATCTCTTATTCCAGCAGTCATAAGGACAGACATTGGATAATAAATCATAGGCTTATCATAGATTGGAAGAAGCTGTTTACTTGTAACCATTGTAAGTGGATAAAGACGTGTGCCTGAACCACCAGCTAAAATAATACCTTTCATATGTATTCTCCTTAAAATAATATTTTGTCTAATAAGTTAATTTGTTTTCATTTATTTCAAATACATAATAAATGGTGACGTTACGTAATCTTCAAGTGCTTTTTAAAAAAATTATGAAAGTTGCAGTAAAAAGGCAATAATGGTAGAATACATTTAGTTACAGACAATTCATTCGGAAGGGAGTATTGGAGTATTGGAGTATGGGGGAAATATTGAAACTTACAATAGGTGTAGAAAACTATGCATAAGGAAGGATTTTATTCATCAGGAGAGTTCGCAAAGAAGGCAAATGTTACTGTAAGAACCATAAGGTATTATGATAAACAGAATATATTAAAGCCATCTTATGTAACTGATACAGGTGTAAGGTTTTATACAGATTCTGATTTTACAAGATTACAGCAGATATTATTGCTTAAGTATCTTGGCTTTTCACTTGATGATATAAAAATATGACTATCGGTGATTCGGATTATAACATACTTAAGAATTCACTTCATTTACAGCTTAAGCTTATACAGGATAAGATTGCACAGATGGAGCTGGTAAAGAATGCTATAGAGGATACAGTTGAAACAATAGATAGGAATAATTCAATAGACTGGAGCAGTATGCTGTCACTAATTCATCTTACTAATATGGAAAGTAGTTTGAAGACACAGTATCAGAATGCGGGAAATATATCAGCAAGAATTAATCTGCATGCGATGTATTCTGTTAATAAGCAGGGATGGTTTAGGTGGATATATGAAGAGGGGAATATATCAGAAACATAAAAAAATACTGGAGCTTGGCTGCGGTGATGGAAGACTATGGGTTGATAATATATCTAATGTTGCTGAAGCTGTACATATTAAAAAAAATTACTGTAACAGATATATCAGAAGGTATGGTTAATGATGCAAGGCGTAATATAGAGTGTGCAATCAGGGAAGCTTCTTTCACTTTAAATTCAAATATAAGTCAGAAATTCGAATATGGGATCTGACTGCCAGAGTATTCCATATGAGGATAATACATATGATTGTATAATTGCCAATCATGTTATGTTTTACTGTGATAATATAGATAAAGCATTCGGTGAGATTCAAAGGGTTCTAAAACCAGGTGGAATATTTATATGTGCTACATATGGTTCACACCATATGCAGGAAATAAGTAAGCTTGTTAAGGAATTCGATAAAAGAATAGTGCTGGCAGCTGATAATCTGTATGATAAGTTTGGTCTTGAAGGTGGAGGAGAGCTTCTTGATGGATACTTTGAACGGATTAGTATGAGGAGATATGATGATTATCTTTTAGTGGATAAGGCAGATCCATTGGTAGAATATATTCTCTCGTGTCATGGAAACCAGAATCAGTATCTGCTTGACAGATATTCCGATTTTAAGACATTTATACAGAAAAAATTAAGAAGACCTTGTTATAACAAAAGATGCTGGGATGTTTTTGTGCATGAAAGATTTAAATATGGTATAAAATTTTTTATGTGACAATATTTGTTGTGAAGGTGTTTTTAGATTTTAATATATTGAATTTGTATATGAAGTATGGTAAAATTATTCGGATAATGTGACAATATTCTGAGTCATTATGAACTATGTTATTAAGATGATAGTATAAATAGTCATCTGTGATTAGAAACTATTGCCATATTTTGGACTTATTAATTAAAAAGTTGGTAATAATAAATATATATTTATAAAAAATAAACAGAGGTCAGATATGGATATATCCAAGATTCTTTTAAATGCTGGCGAAGCATTAAGACCGGCACTTACAAAGATTATTCCTATGAAAATGTTAAGCAGGATTAAGGCAGGGGTAATTAATAATGCAGCAGATAAGCTTTCTGCTGATGCGATAATTAAATATGAACATGGATATTACAAAGAGGGAGCTAATGTTATTGGTAATGTCAAGGGAGATAATGGCCTGGGACAAAGTGCAAGAATAATGTGCAGGCTGCTTGATGAGAATAATGAAGAACATGTTATAAAGGATTTTTTTGTTCCACCAGGAGGCTCAAGAACAAATGATACATATGATGACAGGCTTACAGACAAGCTTCCGTATGATGTTAATATAATACACGTCAATGCCAGTGAGATGATGGTGGCATACGTCAGTATGGGAAAACAGGTATGGGATTACAGATATAATATAGGATATTGGGCCTGGGAGCTTGAAACATTTCCAGAAGAATGGATACCTGCATTTAAACTTGTAGATGAGATATGGACACCTTCTGATTTTGTGACTAATACGCTTAAGAAATATACTGATAAGCCGGTTATTACTGTACACACTGTGTGGCACCCAAGGCAGAACCAACTTATGATAGAAAGCATTTTGGACTTCCAGAGGATAAATTCCTCTTTCTTGTTATGTATAATAGCGGAAGTGTTATGGAACGAAAGAATCCATTGGCAGCTATTAAAGCATTTAAAGAGGCTTTCTGTAAAGATGAAGAAACAAAGAAAAAATATCAGAATGCAGGACTTGTAATAAAAGTTGCTGAGTCAGAGCTATCTGCTGATGATGAGTCTATTATTAATTCGGTTATTGATAAAGATGATAACATATATTATATGTGTGGACATGTTAATAAAAAAGAGGTTAATTCACTCTTAGCAGATGTAGATGTTTATGTTTCGTTACATAGATCAGAAGGTTTCGGGCTTGTTATGGCTGAGGCTATGTATCTTGGAACACCTGTCATAGCTACTAACTGGTCTGGAAATACAGAGTTTATGAATAATGATACCGCATGTATGGTAGGATATGATCTGATAGAACTTGATAAAGATTATGATGTCTTCAAAAAAGGAAATGTATGGGCTGATGCACATGTTGATGAGGCGGCAGATTATATGAAGAGATTATATGAGGATAATGTTTTCTATAATAAGATAGCATCAAATGGACAGTCATATGCTAAGGAACATCTAGCATATAAACGCTCAGCTGACATAGTCAGTGAAAGACTGAAAGCTATACATTCAGGAGATATGTAGAATAGTGTATATATAATCAGTATTAGTTTGACAAAGAAAAAATGTTGCTATTATAATATGCAAGATTTGCATATTTTCAAAAGATATTAACAGCAATTAACATATTAGACGTATAGAGGAGATTTTCTTATGCAGCACATAAAAGAATTATATGAATACAGGGAAATGATTATAAGCCTTGTAAGGAAAGATCTTAGAGGAAGATATAAAGGCTCTGTACTTGGATTTTTATGGACATTTATTAATCCATTGTTACAGCTTATTGTGTATACAATAGTATTCTCTATTATTATGAATGCTAACTATGAGCAGTATTATCTGTTCCTTTTTGTTGCGTTAGTACCATGGATGTTCTTTTCATCTAGTGTTACTGATGGGGCCGCCAGTATTTTAAAAGAGAAAGATATGGTCAAAAAGATATACTTTCCAAGAGAGGTGTTGCCTATATCTACAGTAACAAGTGCATTTGTTAATATGATTCTTACTTTTTTAGTTGTTTTTGCAGTTGTTATAGTTGCAGGCAGGTCAATTAATCCATTGGCCTTATTATGTCTTCCAGTTGTTATGATAGTGGAATATATATTATGTCTTGGTATAGCATTAATAGTATCATCTATTACAGTTTATTTAAGAGACCTTCAGTATATTCTTGGAATATTTGTTATGGCACTCCAGTATATGACACCAGTTATGTATGGTGTTGATATGGTTGAAAGATCAGGGGCTGGTAAGTGGCTTATTCTTATATTTAACCTTAATCCTATGACACCTATTATTAAGATATACAGACAGATTATTTATTATGGTGAAGTTCCAGAACTTTCATCATTATTGATAGCTGTTGTTGTTGGAGTTGTATTTATAGTTGTAGGAGAAATATTATTTAAGAAACTTCAGAAAGGATTCGCAGAGGAGTTCTAGTATAAAAAATAAGCCGGATAACTTATTTTATACATGCGATATTTGTGTCTGAGTATGCTTGAGGCAGACTCGATATGTGCAAAATCGTGCGCAGAAATGGAGATTGGTATGGATAAAGAGAATGCAATTGAAGTTAAGAATATAACTAAAGATTTTAAAGTCTATTATGATAAGGGAAGCGAACTTAAAGAAAAGATGCTTTTCTGGAAACGTAACAGATATGAGAAAAGACATGTGTTAAAAGGAATAAGTTTTACTGTAAAAAAAGGTGAGGCTATAGGTCTTGTTGGTAAAAATGGATGTGGTAAGAGTACCACATTAAAAATGCTTACAAAAATCATATATCCTGATACAGGTTCTATTGAAATGTGTGGAAGAGTATCAAGTCTTCTTGAGCTTGGTGCAGGATTTCACCCAGATATGAGTGGAAGGGAAAATATATATACTAATGCATCTATATTCGGACTTACAAAGAAAGAGATAGATGCAAGACTTGATGATATAATAGCGTTCTCTGAACTTGAGGATTATATAGATAATCCTGTAAGAACATATTCATCAGGTATGTATATGAGACTTGCGTTTGCTGTAGCTATCAATGTTGATGCAGATATTCTTCTTATTGATGAGATTCTTGCAGTAGGTGATGCTAACTATCAAGCAAAGTGTTTTAATAAGTTAAGAGAAATAAAGGCAGATGGAACAACTATAGTAATAGTTTCACATTCACTTGGACAGATAGAACAGATATGTGACCGTTCTATATGGATTAAAGATGGCCTTATAGAAGCAGAAGGAACTCCAAAGGATGTTCATCTTAAGTATCTTGATTATATGAATCAGGAACGTATGGAGCAGGCTGAAAAGGAACAGATACGTCAGGCAAAGCTTGAACGAGAACAGATGGAGAAAAAGAAAGAAGAAGAACGTATCAAGAAGGAAAGAGCTAAAGTTAATTCAAGATATGGTAGTGAAGACGCTAAGTTTACTGAGATTCATATGTATAATGCCAAAGGAGAGGAATCACGTATATTCAGAACTGGCGAAAAAATGATATTAGATCTCAGTTACCATGTTGAAAATAAAGTCTCAGATGCGGTATTTGGATTTGGTATATTCAGAAATGATGCATTATGGTGTTATGGAACTAACACAAGAATTGATAGAATATCGAATTTTGATATTGAAAAGGATGGAAAATATAAGGTTATTCTTGATGATGTTAACCTTATACCAGGTAATTACTGGGTAGATATAACTATTGAATATGGTGAGGGAATACCTGTAGATTATTACAAGCAGGCTATTAAGTTTGAAGTGGTTTCAAACCTCACAGATGTAGGTGTTACGAGAATTCCTCATAGTTGGGAACTTGATGTGGAATATCATGAAACTGCAGAAAAGAAAGAAGAACAGAAATAAGTATATTAAACAAAAAGATAATGCTAGCAATTAATGTAATAATAAATGTTGGTTTTATTAAGGAAAGGAATGTGAAATGAAAAAGGCAAAACCATGGATTAAGGTTCTTGGATTTATAGCTGGTCTTGCAGTTATATTAATGGTATGTGATTTTGTTTTTGCACAGACTGGTTATGTACGATTCATAATCCATGAAGAAAAAAAGGGTGGTTACGATACGATTGTAGTTGGAGCATCTCATTGCAGGGGAGCGATAGATCCACAAAGATTAGATGATAAACTTGGAACTAATACACTTAATCTTGCAATTCCAGGTGAATCAGTACAGGATTCATATTTTCTCATAAAAGATGCAGCTAAGAATAATGACATTAAGACCATTATATTTGATCTTGATTATCAGTACTGGTATTATGAGCAGCCTACTACACATTTTACTAAGTCTTTTATATATCAGCAGTTTACTGATCCGATGGTAAGGCTTGAGTACATGGCTAGGAATTTTGATGTTCTGGATATGCGGAATGTATTAGTTAACAGGTTAAGTTGGAATATGTCAGTAAGTGGCGTTAAAAGAAATGTCAGCATGAAGACATCTGATGCATATAAGAATTATACAATAGAGTCTGCATATGGTGAGAATGGCTTTGTAGAGGGTGCAGATGGTCCATATGTTGGAAAGGGCTTTTTTGACAGACAGGGAACTGAACAGGGAAAGCTTCCACCTGGTGAAGATTATATAGCTACATGGGTGGACAGATATGATGATGAGATAGATCCGGCTGTAAAGGAAATCTTTATGGACATTGTTGGATTTTGTAAAGACAATAATATAGAACTTATATGTGTCACATCACCTATAACACCTTCAGTAACTAAAACGCTTGGAATGTCAACAGTACATGATACTATGTCTGAATTCTTTGTTAACGAATGCGGACTTGAATATTATGATTTTAACAAAGCACTTATGAGTAGTGTTCCAAGAGATGACTGTGATTATGGTGATCAGGAAGGACATATGGAGGACAGCTTGCTGAAATCTATTCAAAGGCTTTAGCTAATCTTTTATATGACAGAAAAAATGGTGGCGTTGACGAGAGTAAGTATTTTATTCAACATTTGAAGATATGTATAAAATATGAAACAGGATTACACTAAAGAGACTGGAAACGAATGGAAAGGACTTTAATATGTCATTTGCGGTTGTAGGTTATTTTGCCTTTTTATTAATAGGATTGGTGCTGTATTATGTTTTACCTAAGAAGATAAGATGGATATGGCTTCTTGCCTTAAGTTATATATATTATTTTACATTCAGTATAAAGACATCTATATATATGGTATTTACTACGGTAGTTATATATATGGGTGGAATATGGCTCGATAAGATTATTACAGATAGTAATGCTTATATAACGGCTAATAAAGCATCTATGTCAAAGGAAGAGAAAAAAGCATATAAGGATAAAACAAAAAAGAGAAAGAGACAGGCACTTCTTGTCGTATTGCTCCTTTGTTTTGGACAACTTGCGGTTATTAAGTATACAGACTTTGCTATTGAAAACATAAATAGTATCATAAGTCTGTTTGGTGGTCAGAATATGATTAATCTGCCAAAGTTTGCACTTCCTTTAGGAATTTCATTTTTTACGTTCCAGTCTGCATCTTATATAATCGATGTTTATCAGGGAAAGTACAGATGCCAGAACAATGTTTTTAAGCTTGGATTGTTTGTTTCATTCTTTCCTCAGCTCCTGCAGGGACCTATAGGAAGATATGACAGACTTTCATCACAGCTGTACGAAGGAAATTCATTTGAATTAAAGAATGTGCAGTATGGCCTCAGAGAATATGCTGGGGTCTTGCTAAGAAAGTTATACTGGCAGACAGGGCAGCCGTATTGGTTAATATGGTGTTTGAAGATTATGATATGTATGGTGGTCTTCTTAATATTGTGGCTGTTCTTATGTATTCTGTTCAGTTATATATGGATTTTTCAGGTGGTATTGATGTGGTGATTGGTACCGCACAGATGTTTGGCATAACTATGGATGAAAATTTCAGACAGCCTTATTTTTCTAAATCTATAGGTGAATTTTGGAGAAGATGGCATATTACACTTGGTACATGGATGAAGGATTATATATTCTATCCTATGTCACTTTCTAAAGCTATGAATAAGTTTGGTAAGTGGGGAAAGAAGCATTTTGGCAATGTAGGACGTACACTTCCTATATGTTTTGCTAATCTTGTGATATTCTTTGTAGTAGGTATATGGCATGGTGCTTCGTGGAAATATATAGCATATGGTATGTACAATGGTGTTATTATTGCTTTTAGTAATCTTGTTGAACCTTTATATAACAAAGCTTTGGATAAGTTACATATCAGAAATAATTCTAAACCATGGAAATTATGGATGATATTAAGAACATTTATACTTGTCAATATTGGCTGGTATTTTGACATGGGAACATCTTTAAGAGCTGCTCTCACTATGATTAAACAGTCAGTAGTAAGTTTCAGTTTTTCTCAGTTTACTGATGGAAGTCTGTTAACTTTAGGACTTGAAGCAAGGGATTATGTAATTATACTAGTTGGCTGTATAGTAGTGTTTATAATAAGTGTTCTGAAAGAAAAGGGTATAAACATAAGAGAGAGTATTGCTTCTAAGAATATAGTGATCAGATGGACATTGTATTATGTACTTATACTAGTTATAATAATGTTTGGATATACAGGTGGAGTACAGGCATTTATATATGCTAATTTCTAAAGAGGTCTGTCAAGGTTAAAGTTTACCTACAGCATATATTGAATAAGCGTATTACAGACCAGAATAGTAATTAAATGTAAGTCTGTAATAATCAGAATGGAGGATTTTCATGGACAACAATAATCAGATTAATGTTCAGGATATAATGAAAGAAATAAAAAAGGAAATAGAAGCTAAAGGTTACACTAATGACCTTTTAAGCTTTGATGATGTTATAGTAGATGTTGGAGCTATGAATGTAAATAAGTTTGATAAGGTTAAATTTAATGAAGATTTATATGTTGCTAATCATGAATGGGAGGTAAATCCATACAGACCGCTTCAGGGTAATAAAGCAGCAGTTTTCTTTAAGAAGGTTATTAGAAAGCTTGTTTATTTTTTGTTAGAGCCTATCGTAATGGCACAGGATGGATCAATGCTTCTCTTGTAAGACTTATGAATCAGATGGGATGTTATATAGATGAACAGAACAAGGAAATAGCCGAACTTAAGAAGCAGATTGAAGAATTAAAGGGTGGAAAATAATATGCGTATTATTCAGATGCTGTCGACAATCGCATATGGTGATGCGGTGAGTAATGACACTATAGCTATGGAAAAAATTATAAAAGAAATGGGATATGATACAAAAATATATGCTGAAAGTATTGTACCGCCGCTTGATAATAAGACAGCTGTTAGCGTAGATAAACTTAATGATGTGCATCAGGATGATATAATCATATTTCATATGTCTACTGGTAGTAAGCTTAATTATGATGTAGCAAAGTATAATTGCCGTAAGATAGTCGTTTTATCATAATATCACACCTCCGGAATATTTTAGGAATTGTGATGAACGTTTTACAAAGATATGCGAGTATGGACTTGAAGGTGCAAAATATCTTGCTGATAAAGTGGATTATTGTCTTGCAGTATCTGAGTTTAATAAGCAGAATCTCATAGATATGGGATATAAGTGTGATATAGACGTTTTACCTATTATTATTTCTATGTCAGATTACGACAAAAAACCAGACAAAGATGTAATAAAGAAATATTCGGATGGCTATACCAATATTCTTTTTACAGGAAGGGTTGCACCTAACAAGAAACATGAGAATTTAATAGCAGCTTTCTATTATTACAATAGATTATATAATAATAAATCAAGACTTATACTAGCAGGCTCCTATAAAGAGAATGATCCGTATTACATCAGACTTACAGAGTATACTAAGAAACTAGGTCTTGGAGAAGCAATTGTGTTTACAGGCCATATCAAGTTTAATCAGATACTTGCTTATTATAAAACAGCAGATGTTTTTCTGTGTATGAGTGAACATGAGGGATTCTGTGTTCCATTGGTAGAAGCGATGAAGTTTAAGGTTCCTATAATAGCATATGATAAAACTGCAATAGCAGATACTATGGGATATAAAGGAATGATTATAGACGATAATAATCCTGTGTATGTAGCAGGATGTATAGACAGGGTTGTCAGGGATAAGGATCTCAGACAGCAGCTTGTAAACTGGCAGAATGAAAGATTACAAAGTTTTGAGTATAATAATATAGCTGAAATGTTTAAAAAATATCTCAGGGATTTCATTAATAAGAATAGCAGGAAATAGTGTAAAAATAAGTTTGATAGCTTATTTATCACACTCAGGATTTGTGTCTGTACATGTTTGACACAAGCTCGATATGCGCAAAAAGCATGCGCAGAAATGAGGATTAGTATGAAGAAGATAGGATTTGTTATTCCATGGTATTATAAAGATATACGTGGTGGTGCAGAACAGGAATTAAGAGGACTTGTCCAGCATCTGCATGCTGCAGGGGTTGAGGTTGAAGTTATAACAACATGCGTAAAGGAATTTGCATCTGACTGGACTGAGAATTATTTCAAAGAAGGAACAGAACAGATAGATGGAATAACAGTTAGAAGATTTAAAGTAAGAAAAGGAAATATGAAAGATTTCCATAGCGTTAATGCAAAGTTAATGCAGGGAAAGACTATTTCTTATGAAGAAGAAACAACGTTCCTTAAGGAGATGGTTAATAGTCCGGATATGTATGATTATCTCAGGGAACATAGTGAAGATTATCACAGGTTTGTTTTTATTCCTTATATGTTTGGAACAACTTATTACGGAATTCAGTCATGCCCATTTAAATCAATATTAATACCATGTCTTCATGATGAGGCTTATGCTTATTTCAGACATTTCAGAGAAACATTCAGGGATCTTAGGGGAATAGCATTTAATGCCAGACCAGAGCAGGAGCTTGCCAATGAAATATTAGATTTAAGAGGCGTTAATCAGTTACTATTAGGAATAGGTATTGAGACAGACTTTGAATATGATGCTGATAGATTCAGAAAAAAATATAAGATCAATTCTCCATATATTATTTATGCAGGCAGAAAAGATGAAGCGAAAAATATTAATACTCTTATCAGATATTTCGGGGAATATAAAAAAAGAAATTCGGACAAGATTCCTGATATTAAGTTGGTTCTTATAGGTGGCGGTGAAGTGAATATTCCAGACACTATTAAGAATGATGTGATTGATCTGGGGTTTGTTGATATACAGGACAAATATGATGCATGTGCTGGTGCGATATGTTTATGCCAGCCATCTAAGAATGAAAGCTTTTCTATAGTTATTATGGAGAGCTGGCTGACAGAAAGACCCGTACTTGTGCATAGTCAGTGCAATGTAACAAGTGATTTTGCAAGAGAATCTAATTCTGGCTTGTATTTTGACAATTATTTTGAGTTTGAGGGTTGTCTTAATTACTATATAGATAATCCACAGACGGCATCGCAGATGGGTCATTCGGGAAGACAATTTGTTCTTGATAATTCAAATGGGATGTAGTACTTAAGAAATTTATGAATTTCTTAGAATTATAATTAAGATTATTGTGACATATATGTGTGCAAATTGTGTCGCAGGCTTTGCGCCAAAAGCATACGCAGAAATGAGGATTATTATGAAAAAGATAGCGATTATTAACCAGAGATATGGACTTGAAGTTAATGGTGGTTCAGAGTTATATTCAAGAGAGATAGCTGAAAGACTTAAGGCTAAGTATGAGGTTGAAGTTCTTACTTCATGTGCAGTAGAGTATGTTAAGTGGTCTAATTATTATAAAGAAGGCGTTGAAGACATTAATGGTGTGACTGTAAGAAGGTTTAAGACAGAACACGAAAGAATTCCTAAGATATTCTCAGCACTTGATTCTGAGATGCTTTCTAATCCGGATGCGCCTGTAGAACTTTCTGACAGATGGATAGAACATATGGGACCTTATTGTCCTCAGCTTGTTGAATATGTAGATGAACATCAGGATGAATATGAAGCTATCATTGTAGTAACTTATCTTTATTATACAGCAGTTAAGAGTATAGTAAGAATTAAGGATAAAGCAATCTTTATTCCAACAGCACATCAGGAACCATTTATACATTTTGATATGTATAAGAAGGTGTTTGGTGCGGCTGATGCTTTTGTTTTCCTTACAGATGAGGAGAAAGATCTTGTTCATTCTATATTCCACAATGAAGATGTACCATATGAAGTATGTGGAGTTGGAGTAGATGTACCATCTGAGGTAAGCGCTGACAGATTCAGAAAGAAATATAGCCAGTATAATCTTGATAATTATATCATCTATGTCGGTAGAATAGATGAAGGTAAAGACTGTCCTAGATTATTCAGATATTTTATGGAATATAAAAAGAGAAATAAAAACAGTGACCTTAAACTTGTACTTATGGGAAAAGCAGTATGTGATATTCCTAAGCATCCAGATATTATTAATCTGGGATTTGTAACAGATGAGGATAAGTTTGATGGTATAAGTGGTGCAAAAGCACTTATGTTACCATCTAAGTTTGAAAGTCTTTCAATATCTGTTCTTGAAGCTATGACACTTTCCAAGCCGGTTATTGTTAATGGTATATGTGATGTGCTGAAAGGACATTGCATTAAGAGTAATGGAGGCTTATATTATAAGAATTTCTTTGAGTTTGAAGGATGCCTCAATTACTTATATGAACATCCGGATGTATATGAAATAATGTGTAAAAATGCACGAAGTATGTAGATGATTATTTCCAGTGGGATGATATTATGAAGAAGTTTGATGATATTATAGCAAAGGTGGGAAAAACTACTGCATAAGAAAGGTGAACTATGAAACAGAAGTTTGTTAGCTATTTTAAAGAAAAATGGCAGGATTATGCCAGTTTTATACTAATGATAATTATTATATTTGGCATGATGTATCATCTGATGGAATTAAGTAACTGTGAGCTTAATATACCACTTTTTATATGGGTGGAGATGATATGGGGGTTATTGTAAATGCTAAACAGTTTACAGAACAATTCTGGAATCTGACATGTGACAGACTTGGTGCTCCTTATACAGTCCAATATTATGATTTCACATCTTCCATGATGCATAATTCCGGACTTTTTATTATGAAGATATTTGCAGTAATTACAAAGGATGCTGCAGTAGCAATGAATCTGACATATTTATCTATATTTTTTATAGCAGGAATAATATCTTATTTTGTTATGAGAAATATAAAGATAAACTGTTGGGTAGCATCACTTAGTTCAGCTGTATTTGCGTTATCACCTTATATGCTGTTTAGAAATATAGGACATATAGTTCTTACAGAATGTTATTTTGTTCCTTTGTCAATACTTTTGTGTATATGGATATATGAGAGGGATGACGTATTAACATTAGATAAAGATTTCTTTAAAAGAAAGATTAATTATGTAGCATTGTTTTTCACATTTTTAATAGCTAACAATGGTATAGCATATTATCCGTTTTTTACATGTTTTATACTGATGGTTACAGCCGTGTCAAAGCTTGCCAAAACAGGAAAAATCAAGCAGGGTTTACGTGGCGTTGTAGCAGTAATAATGGTATGCTTTTTTGTAGTATTAAGCATACTTCCAGGTAAAATATATAATATAATGAATGGAAGCAATGCGGCTGCTGTAGACAGATCTGGTTTTGAACAGACAGAATTATATGGATTAAAGATTGCACAGCTTTTTATGCCATTAAATGGTCATGGATGGTATGATAAATACATTGATATATATAATGATAATGCATTTCTTGTAACAGAGAATTCATCAGCTTATCTCGGAATATTAGGCATGATAGGTTTCATAGTTCTAATGTTTTGTCTTTTTACAAAGAGAGATTCACTGCTAAAGAAAAGATTAGCTTGTCTTTCAGAACTTAACATATCTATGGTTCTATTAGGAACGATAGGTGGACTTGGTTCAATGTTTGCATTCTTTGTAAGTCCGATGCTCAGAGCTTATAACAGAATTTCTATATTTATAGAATATGTTAGTATATTAGCTGTTGCCTTACTTGTTAACGAGCTTATACGTGTAATTAAAGATAACAAAAAGGTTGTTTCGGCATGGGCAAAACGTATATCTCTTGTTCTAACCGGCTGTATATTTGGACTTATGTGTTTATTCAGCATATGGGAAGGATATCCTCAGCTTGCAACACCAGCATATGATACTAATAAGATGAACTATATAAGTGATAAAAATTTTGTTGAGAATATAGAAAACAGTGTTGAAGCTGGCTCTATGATATATCAGCTGCCATATCATGAATATCCAGAATATGGACCTGTCAATGATATGTGGGATTATCATTTGTATATAGGTTATCTTCATTCTAAAACACTTAAATGGAGTTATGGTTCTATTAAAGGAAGAGATGAAGATAAATGGAATAAAAATGTTGGTTCGATGCCTATAGATAAGATGGTTTCATATCTTAAAGAACAGGGGTTTGCAGGAATATATATAGATAGAAGAGCATATGAAGAAGAGGAACTTACTACGCTGGAAGGTTCTCTTAAGCAGATACTTAATGAAGAACCTATGATAAGTGATAATGAAAATCTTAGCTTCTTTAAATTTTAATGTTTGTAAAATGATAAATGAAATAGATTAGTTACAAGATATATTTTTTCTATATAACGGAGGTGCGGGATGAAAATAAGATTGGCAGATTATGTTGCAGAATTCCTTGTTAATCATGGAGTAACAGATGTGTTTTCTGTAGTTGGTGGAGGTGCTATGCACCTTAATGATGCGCTGGGACACAATGAAAACCTTAAAGTTACTTATAACCATCATGAGCAGGCATGCGCTATAGCAGCAGAGGCTTATGCAAGAATTGATAACAGAATAGCGGCTGTATGTGTAACTACAGGTCCGGGAGGAACTAATGCACTTACTGGAGTTGTTGGTGGCTGGCTTGATTCCATACCTATGTTTATAATAAGTGGTCAGGTCCGTTATGACACAACTGCAAGATATGCGCTTCAGTATACAGAAACCCCCTTAAGAGCTATGGGAGATCAGGAGTATGACATAGTTAAATCTGTATCCAATATGACAAAGTATGCAACTATGATAGAGGATCCTAATGATATAAGATATGTTCTTGAAAAGGCATGGCATCTGGCAACAACTGGAAGACCAGGTCCGGTTTGGATAGATATTCCAGTGAATTTCCAGGGTGGTTTTATAGAAACAGATGAATTAAGGGGATATGATCCTGCAGAAGATGATAAGCTTCTACCACCAGAAGTTGGAATGGATATAATAGATGCTGTACTTGAAAAGATTAAGAATGCTAAAAGACCGGTTTTTCATGCTGGTTATGGTATAAGACTTTCAGGTGCTTATGATGTATTCAGAAAAGTTGCTGATGAACTTAACATTCCGATAGTAACATATTGGAATGCAGTAGATCTGATAGAAGATGAAAGTCCTCTTTACTGTGGAAGAGCTGGTAATATGGGAGACAGACCGGGAAACTGGGCAATACAGAATGCGGATCTTATTCTGGCTGTAGGTACAAGAATATCTATAAGACAGACAGGATATAATTGGAAGACATGGGCAAGAGCCGCTGAAGTTATAATGGTTGATATAGATAAAGCTGAGTTAAAGAAGCCTACTATTCATGTAGAAATGCCTGTGTGGGCTGACGCTAAGGATTTTCTTACAAAGCTTGAGAGTAAGGCAAAGGATATGGCACCTGTATCACATAGTGATGAATGGCTTGCTACTACACAGAAATGGAAGAAGAATTATCCGGTAGTACAGCCAAGACAGTGGGAAGAGAATGGATGTACTGCTAATGTATATGCATTTGTAAGATATATGAGCAGTAAACTGCCAGAAAACAGCCTTACGGCAGTATCCAACGGAGCATGTTGTGTTGTTGGAAATCAGGCGTATGTTATCCAGAAGGGAAGCAGAATGGCAAATAATAGTGCCATTGCAAGTATGGGTTATGGACTTCCAGCTGCAATAGGAACATGCATAGGCGGTAAGAGAAGACCAACTATATGTCTTGAAGGTGATGGAAGTATTATGATGAATCTTCAGGAACTCCAGACAATCATAACTAACAAGCTTCCAATCAAGATATTCCTTATAAATAATAATGGATATCATTCAATAAGACTTACACAGAATAATCTTTTTAAAGAACATTGTAAGATAGGAATAGGTCCAGAATCGCATGACCTTTCATTCCCTGAATTTAAAAAAGATTGCAGAAGCTTTCGGTTATAAATATTATAGTGCTTCATCTAATGAAGAGATGAAGAATGTAGTTGATGAAGTTCTTAAGGAAGATGGACCTTTATTCTGCGAAATATTCACAGATACAAAGCAGGTATGGGAGCCAAAGAGCAGTACAAAGAGATTAGAAGATGGAACACTTGTAAGCCCTCCACTTGAGGATTTAGCACCATTCCTTCCTAGAGAAGAACTTAAGAAAATAATGTTTATTCCATTAATGGATGAGGAATAATAGTGTAAAATACCTGTGTAATGAGGATTAGTATAAAAAGCATATGCAGAATTAAAGGTTGGTAAAAAACATACGCAGAAATGAGGAATATTATGAAAAAGATAAGTATAATGGTACCTTGCTATAATGAGGAAGAAAATGTTGTGCCATTAAGTGAAGCGTTGATTGATATGTTTGCTAAAGATCTTCCAATGTATGATTATGAGATATTATTTATTGATAATGATTCAACAGATACTACGAGGGTTAAGTTAAGACAGTTATGTGAGAATAATACAAAGATAAAGGCTATATTTAACGCAAAGAATTTTGGACAGTTTAATTCACCTTACTATGGAATATTGCAGACAACAGGCGATTGTACAATTCCCGTATGTGCTGATTTTCAGGATCCTATAGATGTTATTCCACGACTTGTTAAGAAGTGGGAAGAAGGTTACAAGATAGTATGTGCTGTTAAGTCATCAAGTAAGGAAAATCCAGTTATGTATTTCCTTCGTTCATGCTATTACAAGCTTATAAAGAAAATGTCATCTGTTGAGCAGATAGAGCATTTTACAGGATTTGGTCTGTATGATAAGTCTTTTGTAAAGGTATTAAGAGACCTTAAGGATCCTATTCCTTTTATTCGTGGAATAGTTGGTGAATTAGGGTTTAAAAAGACAGAGATTGAGTATACACAGGCACAGAGAAGAACTGGTAAGACACATAATAATTTCTTTACTTTATATGATGCTGCTATGCTTAGCTTTACTTCTTACACTAAGATTGGTTTAAGACTGGCAACATTTGTTGGTGCTTTTATTGGTTTTATAAGCCTTATAATTGCTATTGTGTATCTTGTTCTTAAACTTGTGTATTGGAACAGATTTGCAGCAGGTATGGCACCTCTTATAATACTTGTCTGCTTCCTGGGAGCTATGCAGCTCATATTCATAGGTCTTATGGGTGAGTATATACTTAGCATGAATAAAAGACTTATGAACAGACCGCTGGTTGTTGAAGAAGAGAGACTTAATTTTGATGAAGATAATACTAAATAATAAATAGGTTTTAAATTTGATATGCATAAAAGATGAGCGCAGAAATGGGGATTACTATGACTAATTTAGAAAAGGCACATAAGATAAACAGAATACTTATGAGAAAATTGCATTCAGTATGTGAAGAATATGGAGTTACATATTTTTATGATTCAGGTGCTCTTATAGGAGCGGTAAGACATCATGATTTTATACCATGGGATGATGATATTGATGTAGCTTTTACCAGAGAAGAATATAATAAACTTAAATCCATACCTAAAGAAGCATGGGGAGAGGATTTTGAACTTGTTGAAGTTAAAGATATTGTAAAGGACAGCTTCTTTGATTTTCCTACAAGACTTGTTTATCTTGGTGACTCAATACCTCTTCAAAGCTATGATAAAGTAAAAGGACATGTTCAAAAAAAGTATGAAGATAAGATGGTACTTGATTGTTTTGTACTTGATAATGCATATGATTCAAAGTTAAAACAGTTAATATTAAGAATGCGACTTACTTTTATATATGGTCAGTGTATGGGTCACAGGGATTCTATTGATTATTTTGAGTTTGGAACAATTACTGGACTTGGTGTCAGATTTTTTGCGGCTATAGGAAGACACAGGTCGCTTGATAAGCTTAGGGAAAAGTATTCTAGAATCAGTCAGTCTGTTAAAGGAAATACTAAGCATTATTTTTACAGTAACTATCCTATGCCAGAACTTAAGAAGTGGGTGGAAAAAGACTGGTACAGAGAAACGGTACCACTTAAAGTAGGTGATGATTACTTTAACTGTCCAGTAGAATATGATAAAGTACTCAAGGAATGTTATGGTGATTATATGCAGTTTCCACCTGAAGAAACAAGAGTACCTATGCATGTAAAGCCAGATGAACAATATAATTATTAAATAATATTATCAAATATTGATATTGAGGGGATTATGGTTAGTGTAATTAATACATTAACATTATATAATGACAGACAGGAGTATTTTACTAAAATCCTGCGGAATGGAGAGTATATGAAAATACCAGAAAAGCTAAAAAGGTATTACAGGCGATTTTATGTACAGCATGATGGGACTCATTGTTATGAATGGAGTAATACAGCTTGCATTATATCCATTTTTAAGTAAGCAGTTAGGAACAGATGAGTTTGGAATTGTTCTTACTCTTATATCTTTCATATCAATAATGGGTTCAACTTTTGGTACGGCAGCTAATTATTCACGAATGGTAACAAGGATGAAAGGGCAGGATAGTAATGGAGACTATAATATTTTTCTGCTTCTTATAGCTGTTTTATCAGTTTTCGTTTCTATTGGTGGTCTTGTATGGCTTCATAAGTTTAGCATAATAGCAGAAATTGGTTATTTTATACTTATGATGGTGACAGTATTAAGGTATTATTCTGATGTTGAGTTCAGACTTAATCTTAATTATAAAAAATTCTTTTTATTTTATCTGTTCATATCAGTAGGATATCTTATAGGTATAGGATTATTCTTTGTTACTCATTCATGGATTATTGCTATGCTTTGTGGTGAATGTCTTGCAGTTGGATTTGTTATAATCACTGGAAGTATATACAAAGGGGATATTTTCCATAAGAGTGAGTATTTTAAGGATAATATGAGATCTCTTTTAATACTATCTGGAACAGAACTTATAGCAGCTGTTATTCTCAATGCTGACAGATTAATACTTCAGGCTATTGATGGAGGAACATCAGTAACAATATTTTATGCTGCAACACTTATAGGAAAGATGGTTTCACTTATATCAACACCACTTAATGGTGTTATAATAGGACATCTCACGAAGTATGAAGGTGGAATAAAGAAAAGCACATTTGTAAAGCTATGTCTTGGAAGTGTGGTTGGAAGCCTGATTCTTAATGTATTCTGTTTTGGCGTTTCATTTGTGTTTGTAAGAATAATGTATGCAGATATATTTGAACTTGTTAAACCATATTTGTGGTGTGCTAATCTTGGACAGGTATTTTATTTCATTGCCAATACATTAACAGTCATATTGTTAAGATTTACTGACGAAAAGTATCAGCTTGTTATTAATATATTATTCCTTATAGTGTTTGTTGTGATAGCTATACCTATGACAATTGCATTAGGGTTATGGGGAATGGCAATAGCTCTGGTTGTGGTTAATCTTATTAAAATATTAATAATTATGGCTGTTGGATGTGCAAAGATATAATTTAAAGAAGAAAATTAATAAAGTTAAATGGAAAAACTTTTAAAAAGTAAAAATGTAAATTAAATTGGAGATTTATGAAAAAAATTATTGGATGTAAAAAAGAAATTATAATATATTTCTTTGCTTTATTAATTACAGGATTATTTTTTGGAAATAATATAATTCAGTATCAGGGAAAAAAAGCAGCATTAATTATATTATTATCAATAACAGCAGCTGTTATTGTGCTTACCATATTATCTAAAATATTTGTTAATATGATAGGACAGCTTGCGATGGGATTGATACCATTTTATCTTTTTATCGCAGTTTCGGTTTTATTTAATAATGATAAATGGAATTATGAGTCAAATTTCTCAAAAAAGTTAATTATTTGTTTTGGTATTTACACATTTGTATTAGTTATATCTTTGATAGATATGTGTTCACACTACAATAATAACAAGGTGTATGAGTGGATAAAAAGAAACAGAGTAATGCTTATTGTTATGGTTATAATATGTGTATCCAGAATTCCATTTATGAATCTTTTACAAAGATGGGATGCTGGAGAGTATTATTACAGAATGGGACTGGCACTTGAGAATTTTGATTATTCAGGGATAGATGTCTTTTTTGATAATTATGGTTTATGTGGACATTCAGCGTCATTGTTCTGTATGATTTATATGATAGGAGAAATGATATATCCTGGACATATTATAGGTGTTTCTATTATTAATCTTATATTAACAGCTATAACTATGTGGTGTGTATATAAGATTATTATTAAGTTGACTAGTAGTGTTTCAAGAACTTTATGTGCTATATATACGCTTATAATTTCTTTTGCACCTATTGTATACACATTTACTATGCATCTTAATCTTGATTATACGATGGCTATGTTCGTGATAATGGTTATATGCTCTTATATGTATGAAAAACCATTATTAACAGGTATACTATCAATTATATGTTTCCAGACAAAGGAGAATGCACTTGTTGTAGTTGCTGGTATAGCACTTGGTGAAATAATAAGACATATACTCAAATATAGAAAACAAAGCCTGAAAGTAATATTTACAGATCTTAGATTGTATGCCACACTTGCTGCAGCCTTAGTCCAGTGGATGTATTTCAGATTATTTGGTAATAACTGGGTTGCTACAGGTGAACAGGAAGCAGGTGGATTATTCAAATGGAATAATAATGGTTCGGAATGTTTAGGTTTTAATCCATCGTTCATTATTATGAAATTTAAACAACAGTGTATATTAAATTTTAACTGGATTCCTGTTTTGATTATAATAACTGGTACTATATATATAGTTTTTAACCATAAAAAACTAAAGAAAAATGGTACTTATATGATATGTCCAGTTATTGGTGCACTTGTAACACATTCTCTGTTTTCATATCTGTATATAACTGGTACATGCACAAGATATAATATAATAAGTGATATACTTATATATATTATCGCCATATATGTAATTAATAAGGTTAAGGAAATATATGACTGTAAACATGACGTATCAGATAATAAGGTTTACAATAAAGCCAGGAAGATATTAGATAGTGTTTTATTATGTTTATGGTGTATGATTCTTGTTATGGAATGCTTTATTACGATAGATCCGTTATCAAATCTGGTGTTTTTAAATGCTGATTCAGTGACACGTGATACTCTTATTATGACAATGGTCAATGATGAGATGACATATGGAGAATCTCTTATTCATAATACACAATATCATGGTTATGACAAGTCAATGGATATTATGTTAAAGAATACAGATTATGACCCGGACACAACAGATATTTATCTGTACGATGATGATGGTGTGTTCATATGCGGTAATGTTCCATTGTACTATCTTAACTGGGATATAGTTAAGAAAAAACGAGTATTTTACAGTAATAACAATACCAAAAAGATGAATGATTATCATCTTATATCTACTCTTGCTAAAAAGGGTGAGAAGATGCTTAAAGATAATAAACTAAAAGAAAAAGCGTTATTTGTTGTAACGACATATTATGTAGACAGAAGCATTGATATTAATTATTCCTTGGATGTATTAACAGGTATTATGATATATCAGAAAGAAAAACGGCTTCAACATATCATGGTGGAATATATTATTATGAATTGACATTAAAGTAGAATGGATGTGTGAATAATATAATTAATAGCTAATAATAAATATCAGCTGATAAATATGACCTAATTAATTTATAGGGAGTTGATCATGATATCAAAGAGTAGTCTTATTAAATCAAAGAAATTTTATGAGATTGTTTTCTTATGTTGTGCATTGGCAGGTATAATAGACTGGGCAGCGGGTATAGTGCTTTTTGGAAGTCATGGAAGACAATTTGATATATTTTCCGTAATACAGAAGATTTTTTGCAGATATAACTAATGTAATAGGTTATTCGGCAAACAGGAATACGTATGTAGAAACTTATTATCTTGGCGCATGTGAGAGGCTTATCCGGCTATTGTATATCTTATGGCTTATATGTTATCAAGAATAATAGATATGCAGCCTTATTTGATAATGATTACTTCTGGATATGTAT
>ENA-OQER01000077-OQER01000077.1-human-gut-metagenome-genome-assembly--contig:-NODE-77-length-48544-cov-4.425346_pt1 | contig 48544 bp, 48 predicted proteins | sample MGYA00242797_ERZ504639 | MGnify/ENA primary metagenome ERZ504639 (study PRJEB26092, sample SAMD00036306) | human gut metagenome | host: Homo sapiens | study: EMG produced TPA metagenomics assembly of... | reverse complement strand
ACTACTAAGTATCGATTATATAAATATTCCCCCATCTTCGGGAGTATGGTTCAAAGTGCAAAGCAAACATCGGCACAATGGATTATTTGCGTCGTGGGAACAATAGGAGTAAATAAGGAATGACAGACTACCTATAAGTAGGTTAGTACAGCCAGAATCTCTATCTTTCTATGATGAAGTGTCTTGTTCACAGGCATTTCATGATGTACCAGTTTAACCATGCTTGCTTTTTTTTGCAAAATTAGTTATAGAAGTATATACTGACAATACCTATTAATGGTGATAAAATCCAGTTTTATACCTAAAAATAAGTACTTGTGTACTTTATTATATATGTGATTATTAGCAATAAAACCCCAATTTTTAGGTATTGTGTACCCTTGGTAGTAAGGGTAACTTTGCAACAAATTTTAAAACATAAAATAATAACTATTAATCAATAAAACAAAAGTATTATGAAATTGAAAAACTATTTAGCGATGATGGCTATTGCATTGTGTGCAGTAGCATGTAGTGATGATGATAATAAAAAGGAAGATACCGTGATCCCGGCTCAGGAGGTTGCTGGTACTTACAATGGAACATTATCACTCTCAGTATCAGGAAATGATCAAGGAACGTCAGACAGTCAGGTGAAAATTACTGCGGAAGAAGGAGGAACTGTTCAAGTTCTTCTAGTTGGTGGTGCTGGTGAAGGAATGATGTCATTGCCGGATATTGCTATACCTGGAATTAAAGTACAGACCTCCGATAATGTTACTTATACTTTCCGGAAAGTGCTATTGATGTAACTGTTGGTACTGTAAAATATACAGGAAGTTTACAAGGAACGATTAAGGATGAAAAAGCTGATCTGATCTTTACACTAAAGCCGGGAGCCATGCCTATGGCTATTACTGCGACTTTTGTAGGCACTAAATAGCATGAAAAGATATCTCTTTATTATATCCATGCTGGGAATGATGCTTTTGCCATTCTCGGCATGTGATGGTATTTTGGAAGGAATATATGATAGTCCTGCTGCTTCGGATAGTAATGAATTCGGTTTCATAAGAACAGACCCTTCTACCCATTCGGTACTATTTATATTGATGCTACTGATTATAGACGTTGGACTTTTATTGATTTCCATACACAAAAAGTAGATTCTGTGAATGTGACAGATTCTGACCAGAAAGAACCGGAGGAATGGGATATTGCTGTCCATCGTTATGACGTTAAAACCAATGCTGGAGCAGTATTGGAAACCGGTTTCACAGGTTTTTCCGCTTTACAGAATGCGAGTGCGATGCCCGAAGGAGTCTATGTGGATGATGTTTGGACTACCGCTAAGGTAGCCATTGATATGTCAGGTATGATGGATGGCAATATTGTTTATATGGAATCCTATTATAATGAAGAACTATCCAAATGGTTGAATGTTGATAAAAGTAATATGCCACCTACCTATACTCTTTCAAACAAGGTTTATATGGTAAAGCTGAAAGATGGAACTTATGCGGCTGTTCGTCTCACAAATTATATGAATGCTAGTGGTGTAAAAGGCTTCATGACTATTGACTATATTTATCCGTTTGAATTGTAAACCGACATACGATATGCATAGACTACTCAGAAACGTGTGCTTGATATTGTGTTGGCTGATGGCGATACCAGTATCAGCACAACGAATTATTTCGGGAACTGTATTTGATGAAAATAAAGAACCTCTGATGGGAGCAACAGTCTCCGTAAAAGAAAAAGTAACTTTGGGAACACTACGGATACACAGGGAAAATACACATTGAAATTACCCGATAATAGAGAATATACTCTGCAGGTTTCATACATGGGGTATATCTCGCAAACTCATAAAGTGTCTGTCAGCAAAACAGGTAAAGTTGATTTTATACTGAAAGAAGATGCTGTAAATATGGAAACTATAGTTGTAACAGGAACCCGTACTCCGAAACTCCTGAAAGATGTTCCTATTGTTACTCGGGTCATTACTGCCGATGAAATAAAGAAAGTAGATGCCACCCATATTGGAGATTTGCTTCAGGCAGAACTGCCGGGAATTGAATTTTCTTATTCCATGGACCAGCAAGTTTCTCTCAATATGCAAGGATTTGGTGGAAATGCTATACTTTTTCTGGTTGATGGTGAGCGTCTGGCAGGTGAGACTTTGGATAATATAGACTATAACCGCTTGAATATGGACAATGTGGAGCGTATTGAGATTGTAAAGGGTGCGGCTTCTTCACTTTATGGTTCGAATGCGGTAGGAGGAGTGGTAAACATCATAAGTAAAGTGTCTGCGGAGCCTTGGACTGTGAATCTCAATGACGTTACGGGGCTTATAATGAGCAGCGTTATGGAGGAACAATAGGTTTCAATGCCGGAAAATTCAATAGTGTGACTAATGTACAGCATACCCAAGTAGATGAAAAAGATTTGGCCGATGGAAAAACAAATGAGGAAACGGAGGATTGGGCATTTAAAAAGGTGTATGGTGATAAAACTTGGAATTTCAAAGAACGTTTGGTCTATACTGCTAATGATCATCTGAAACTGACGGCACGTGCTGGATATTTTTTTCGTGAACGTGAGAAGTCACAGACTAGTAAAGACCGTTATCGCGACGTCAGTGGTGGGGTGAAAGGAAATTATGTATTTGATAAAGATAAAGATCTGGAAATAGCTTATTCTTTCGACCAGTATGATAAGAGCGATTACTTGCCACAAGATGCTAATGATGTACGTGATTATAGTAATGTACAACATTCGGTTCGTACTTTTTATAATCATACTTTTGTCGGTAAGCATATTCTCACCTTGGGTGGTGATTATATGCGTGATTATTTAATGTCCTATCAGTTTGTCAATAATGGAAGTAAACATCAGTATACAGTGGACGGTTTTGCACAGTTTGACTGGAACCCGACGAAATATTTCAATGTCATCACAGGATTACGTTTTGATTATTATTCGGATTCCGATATTAATCATTTCTCTCCCAAATTAGGACTGATGTATAAAATAGGAAACTGTTCATTGAGAGGTTCCTATGCCGGTGGTTTCCGAGCCCCTACTTTGAAAGAAATGTATATGAATTTTGATATGGCAAGTATTTTTATGATTTATGGTAATCCTGACTTGAAGCCTGAAACCAGCCATAATTTTTCTCTTTCGGCAGAATATATTAAAGGTCGTTATAATTTGACGGTGACAGGTTTCTATAATATAGTTGATAATCGTATCACTACGGCATGGAGTGAGGCGTTGAAAGGACAGGTATATACCAATATATCAAATATCAAGATATCTGGTGCCGAGGCAAATGCTTCCGCCAAATATCCTTGTGGACTGTCGGCACGTTTATCTTATGCTTATACACATGAGAATATCAAGAAAGGGCAACCTGTCATTTCAAGTACTCGCCCGCATACGGCTACTGTCCGTCTTGAGTATGACAAGCATTGGAAGAACTATGCGTTTAATATTGCTTTGAACGGACGTTTTCTTTCCAAGGTGAATACGGAGGAATATACGTCGAACACTTCTTATGAAGAAACTGAGAAGGTGACCTATCCGGCGTATACAATGTGGAAGCTTACGTTGTCTCAAAAAGTATGGAAAGGTGTTGATATGACTTTGGCGGTGGACAACTTGTTTAATTATGTTCCTTCCCGTTATTATAATAATTCGCCTGCTACTAAAGGAACAACTTTTTCAGCCGGTTTATCATTAAATATAGAACAATTATTCAAATGAAAGTTGGCTGCTAATACTAAATAAACTACGTGATTTAAATAAAGATATGAAGAAGAAACAATTACTGATTGGAGGAGGGATAGCAGTCATCTTGCTGCTTTTGTTTGGTGTATGGAATCTTTGGTTCAGTGCAACTAAAGTGGCTTTCATCAACTATCAGGTAATCAGTTTAGGGCAGATATCTAAGGCTAATGACAACTCATTTATTAAAATCAGTGAACTGAGCACAGATGACCTGAACCGATTGACCAGTTATGATATGATATTTATCAATGCCATGGGATTAAGGATTACTGAAGAGCAACGTGCGCAAATACAAAAGGCGGCCGATGGTGGTCTTCCGATATTGACTACTGCCGCTACCAATCCTGCAAACAAGATTATTTCATTGGATTCCATCCAAGCGGATACATTGAAACATTATCTGTCTAATGGAGGACGTCGTAACTATCGCAGTATGCTGAACTATGTACGTGTGTATATTGATAAAAAACGATTCTCTGTGTCTGAACCGGAAGCCGTAGTGAAACGTGCCGATGATGTGCTTTATCACATGAACCCAAAGAGTCCCGAAGACGAAGAGTTGGGTTTCAATACGGTAGCCGGATACAATATTTTTCTGCAAAACAACGGTTTGTGGAAAGAGAATGCTCCGCGTATTATTGTGACCGGTCCGATGGGTGAACCTTCCGGACTTATTGCTAAATTGGAGGAAACAGGCAATATGGTTTATCCTATACGTTCCATGCATTCTTTTATTCAGAACCATGGAATTGATTCTGTTCGTCCGTCTGCTATCATCAATATGGCGCATGGACGTATGGGCGATTATATCGTAGATTATTTGGCGAAACAGAATATACCGCTTTTCTCCCCATTGAATGTAAATCGCTTGGTAGAGGAGTGGGAGAGTGACAAGATGGGTATGAATGGCGGCTTTATGTCACAAAGTATTGTTACCCCCGAAATAGATGGAGCTATCCGTCCGTTCGCTCTTTTTGGACATTATAAGGATGAGGAGGGTTTACAACGTGCTTATGCTATTCCAGAACGCTTGGAAACTTTTGTGGAAACAGTTAATAACTATATTACTCTGCAGCGTAAATCCAATAGTGAGAAACGCGTAGCTATTTATTATTATAAGGGTCCTGGTCAGAATGCACTGACTGCGGGTGGTATGGAAGTGGTTCCTTCACTTTATAACTTGTTGCAGCGTATGAAACGCGAGGGCTACAAGGTGGACGGTTTGTCTACCTCTCCGAAAGAATTGGAACAGATGATACAATCTCAAGGAGCCGTATTTGGTCCGTATGCCGAAGGAGCTTTTGACCGGTTTATGGAAACCGGCAAGCCCGAACTCATTACAAAAGAACAATATGAAAGTTGGATAAAGAAATCCATTCGTTCTGATATGTATGCCGAAGTAGTAGCTGCTAATGGTGAATTTCCCGGAGCATATATGACTACTTCAGACGGCCGTTTAGGAGTAGCTCGTTTGCAATTTGGAAATGTGGTGCTCTTGCCACAGAATGCAGCCGGTAGTGGGGATAATGCATTTAAAGTTGTACATGGAACCAATGCAGCTCCTCCACATACTTATATTGCTTCTTATCTGTGGACACAATTTGGATTTAAAGCTGATGCGTTGATTCATTTCGGTACTCATGGCAGTTTAGAGTTCACTCCGCGCAAACAAGTTGCTTTGTGTAGCAATGACTGGTCCGACCGTCTGGTAGGTGCATTACCTCATTTTTATATTTATTCCATCGGCAATGTAGGCGAAGGGATGATTGCTAAGCGTCGTTCGTATGCGGGATTGCAATCTTACCTTACTCCACCTTTTATGGAAAGTAGTGTCCGCGCCATTTATCGTGAACTGACTGAGGCTGTCAAGACATACAATAATTTGCTTCCGGCTGATGGGCAGGCTGTACTGTCTACTGGAAATAAAGAAGCTTTGAACCGTGCTTCATTGATGGTAAAGAAACTCACGGTGAACTGGGCATCCATCGTGAATTGGGATTGGATAGTCTTCTTACTGTTCCTTATGCTGAAGAAGATATTCAGCGTATAGAAAATTTTGCTGAGGAGCTGGCAAATGAGAAGATTACAGGTCAGTTGTATACAATGGGGATTCCCTACGAACCCATTCGTATTACTTCCAGTGTGTATGCTATGGCTACCGAGCCGATAGCCTATAGTCTGTTGGCATTAGATAAACTACGTAATCGTGCGGACGGACAGGTAGAGAAACATCGCACTCTTTTTACTCAACGTTATTTGGAACCTGCACGTGATTTGGTCACTCGTTTATTGGCTGATCCGTCGTTGGTTTCTGACGAATTGATTTGTCGTATTACTGGCATTACTTCCGATGAACTTGCTAAAGCACATGAAATCAATAAATCCCGTAATACTCCCCAAGGCATGATGGCCATGATGATGGCATTAGCTGAAGAGGCTCCGGCTGAGGCTAAAACACATGCTGATATGAGCGGTGGAATAATGCAGGCTGACCAAAGCGTACGTTCGAAAAGGAATAGCATATCTGAGTCAATGAAAGAGAAAATGAAGGAAATAGCGAAAGGTATGAATCCTGAGAAAGCTATGGAACTTGCAAAAAGAATGGGTGCAAGCCCTGAAGCTTTAAAGAAAATGGAAACAGGAATGTACAAGAGCCATGCTGTAGGTATGAATACACTGGCCAAAGATACGGTTACAATGAAAACAACTTCTCGAGGAAAACGTGAAAAAGCGGATAGTGATAAATTCGGAGGCATGGAAGCGATGATGAAAGTTATGATGTCCAAGAAAAAAGAATACTCTAAAGAGGAGATAAATTTTGCTTTGGCTGTCATGGAAGTAGAACGCACTTTGAAGAATGTGGGTAATTATAAGAGTGCTCTTTTGGAAAGTCCGGAAAGAGAATTGACCTCTATGGTTAATGCGTTGAATGGAGGATATACACAACCTTCACCGGGTGGCGATCCTATCGCCAATCCTAATACTTTACCTACGGGACGAAATCTTTTTGCTATCAATGCTGAAGAAACTCCGTCGGAATCTGCATGGGAGAAAGGGAAACAATTGGCTGACAATACTATCGAAATGTATCGTCGTCGTCATAATGACTCTATTCCCCGTAAAGTAAGCTATACATTATGGAGTGGAGAATTTATAGAAACCGGTGGCGCTACTATTGCACAGGTATTGTATATGTTAGGTGTAGAGCCTATTCGTGATACGTTCGGACGCGTGACGGATCTTCGTTTGATCCCTTCGGCAGAATTGGGGCGTCCTCGTATTGATGTTGTGGTGCAAACTAGCGGGCAGTTGAGAGATATTGCCGCTTCACGCCTGTTCCTTATCAACGTGCCGTAGAGATGGCTGCCAATGCTAAAGAGGATCAATTTGAAAATCAAGTGGCGGCAGGTGTTGTGGAAGCTGAACGTGTATTGATAGAAAAAGGTCTGACTCCGAAAGAAGCCCGCGAAATGTCTACTTTTCGTGTGTTTGGAGGAGTGAATGGCAATTATGGTACGGGTATACAAAGTATGGTGCAATCTGGTGACCGTTGGGAAAGTGAAGAGGAAATCGCCGATGTTTATTTGAATAATATGGGTGCTTTTTATGGTAGTGAAAAGAATTGGGAAACTGTCCGCCAATTTGCTTTGGAAGCTGCTTTGACACGTACGGATGCGGTTATTCAGCCACGTCAAAGCAATACATGGGGTGCATTAAGCCTGGATCATGTGTATGAGTTTATGGGAGGTATGAATCTTGCTGTCCGTAATGTGACCGGTAAAGATCCCGATGCGTATCTGAGCGACTATCGTAATCGTAACAATGCCCGTATGCAAGAGGTGAAAGAAGCTATTGGCATAGAGAGTCGTACCACAATATTCAATCCTGCTTATATTAAGGAAAAAATGAAAGGGGAGGCCGGCGCAGCTAATACTTTTGCTGAGATTGTGCAAAATACGTATGGCTGGAATGTCATGAAACCTCAGGCTGTTGATAAGGAAATGTGGAATGAGATATATGATGTGTATGTAAAGGATAAATTTAACTTGGGAGTGCAGGGTTATTTTGAAAAGCAGAACCCTGCTGCTTTGGAAGAAATGACTGCGGTAATGATGGAAACTATCCGTAAAGGAATGTGGCAGGCTAGCGAGCAACAGATAGCGGATATTGCCAAACTACATACCGATTTGGTGAATAAATATAAACCGTCTTGTTCAGGTTTTGTTTGTGATAATGCAAAATTACGTCAGTTCATAGCTTCTAAAATGGATGCACAGACTGCATCCCGGTATAAGGAAAACATCAGTCAGATACGTGAAGTTGCTGCTTCAAAAGAGCAAAAGGGTATGGTGATGAAAAAAGAAGAGATGAATACAGTCGGTACGGAACAACAGACGAATACGGTAAGCAATACTGTTGTTTGTGTTGTAGTGGTGGCTGCTGTTCTTGTTTTAATTGTATTGGTGCGTTGTCGCCGTAAAAAAATGCAGGAATAACAGGCTATGGAAACAATTGTAGTTGTTCTTATGATATTGGTCTGTTTCAATTTTATGATGAAACAGACATTCCGCAAACGAGGATCGGTTGCAGCAATAGCTGTTGTAGCCGCCCTTTTTGTGGGGCTGATGTGCCCATATGCAATTCAGCAGTCTAAGACACAGATTGCTGATTGGCTGGCAGATGTCCAATTGATGCTTGACACTTCGGTGGTGCTTACAGTGGAAGTTGCCTTACAGATGGCTTTTTGTATGTTGGCTGTTCATGTGCTTACTACAGGTCCTGTTAAGAAACGTACTCTTTGGGCTTACCGTGCTTTATGTTGGTTTCCGGGTATTTTGATATTTCCTGTCTTGTTTAGCGGATTGGTATATCTTATCTTCTCTTTTCCGGGTGTTTCCTTTTCTCTTGTCGCATGGAGTATGGCGGTAGGTGTATTGATATTAATTTCTGTAGCACATTGTTTCTTCGTTATCTCTTGCCGGAAAAGGAATTACGGTTGGAACTATTGTTCCTCACTAATGCATTGACCGCCATATTGGGAATTATTGCTACTGTAAATGGTCGTACCGCCGTAACAGGTATAAGCGAGGTGGATTGGGGGGCATTGACCGGCTTGATAATTATGCTGGCAGGTGGAGGACTCATTGGATTGGTTATATATAAATATAGACGAATAAAAACAAACATTTAAAACTTACTGACATTATGAATCTTATATCAGACATTCTGTTTTGGATTTCGAACGGACTTTTAGTTCCTGTTGTTGTATTGCTTATTGTTCTTTTCATCCGTTCGCTATTATTGATAGGCAGTTTTTTCGGGCAATATTTGGCTATTCGGCGTACAGATGCGTTGTTGCGTCAACAGCTTGATGCACTGACTATAGATACTTTGCCCGAATTGGAAAGCAAACTTCCAGTGAAGTCGAACTCGTTGGTCATTGTGTATATCCGTCGGGTGTTGGGGTCAAAAGACCGTCCGGCACATGTGCAGCGTCTGTTGGCTGATTTTGAAATTACTGCTGATAAGGATTTGGCTATTTCAAAAACATTGACTAAGATGGGACCGATGCTTGGATTGATGGGTACATTGATTCCAATGGGACCTGCTTTGGTGGGACTTTCTACTGGTGATATCGCTTCTATGGCATACAATATGCAAGTCGCTTTTGCTACAACTGTAGTTGGTCTGTTTTCTAGTGCCATCGGTTTCATAACTCAACAGGTGAAGCAACGCTGGTATTTGCAGGATATGACTAATCTGGAATTCCTTTCTGAATTGCTCACTGAAAAACATACAGCTTGAGATGAAACGTAATTTATTAAGAAAAGAGGAGGATAGTGACCCGATGAGCGTGGTCAGCAATCTGTTTGATGTGGCGATGGTGTTTGCGGTAGCGTTAATGGTAGCTTGGTTACCCGTTATAATATGACTGAAATGTTTAGTCAGGAGGATTTTACGATGGTGAAGAATCCGGGTAAGGAAAACATGGAAATTATAACCAAGGAAGGGCAGAAGATAAACCGCTATACACCTTCTGAGGATCAGGATGCCAAAAGCGGAAAGAAGTAGAAAGGTGGGGATTGCATACGAATTGGATAATGGGGAAATTATTTATGTGCCGAAGATTGATTGGGGAGTTATGGTTGATTGATTTTTTCTTCTTCAATCGAAGAGGTGTAGGCTGTATTTCATATTCAGTATTACGCCTCTTTTTATTTTGAATATTTACTGATTACAAGTAGCGGTCTGTCCGTTTAGTTACGCATTTCGAAACAACTCTCCTTTGATATTTGTTATTATTACAAATAACTCACTCATATAAGAACTATAATGATGCAAAATGAACTAAACACGAGCTTGATTGAAGCTGTAAAAGAAAAACTGCCACTTAAAGAAAATCTGGCCAATCTGTTAATAGATACTTTGTATATCGGTAAAGAGGCTATTTATCGGAGGTTGCGTGGTGAGGTCCCTTTTACATTAGAGGAAGCTGCTTTGATATCAAGAAAGTTAGGTGTTTCATTAGATAATGTAATAGGAGTCTGTTTCAGTTCCAATGCCGTATTCGATTTGAATGTGGTGGATCATGAAGATCCGTTTGAAACTTACTATTCATTATTAAAAAAGTATGTCAATGTGTTACATGCTTTGCAAAACGATCCTTCCTCTTCCATGGGTACTTCTTCCAATATTATCCCCCAAACACTTTCTTTGAAACATAAATCATTGTCTAAGTTTCGCCTCTTTAAATGGATGTATCAAAACAAGCATATTCAGTGCAAGCATTTTGACAAGGTGGAAGTTCCTCAAAAAATATATGATATTCAAAATGATTTTGTATCTGCTACCGGACATATACATTCTGTGGATTATATCTGGGATAGTATGATTTTTCATCATCTGATAAATGACATACAGTATTTTGCCGGGATTCATCTTATCACAGAAGAGGACAAACATCAGATTAAAGAAGAACTATTGCAACTGACCGACGAATTGGAAGACTTGGCTTCTAAGGGAAAGACAGAAGCAGGTAACAGTGTACATATTTACGTGTCTCATATTAATTTTGAAGCCACCTACAGCTATCTGGAGGCTGATTCGGTACAACTCAGTTTGATACGGGTGTATTCTATCAACTCCATTACTACGCAGGATTGTGGAATGTTCCTCAGTTTGAAAGAATGGATACAGTCACTGAAGAAATTCTCGACTATGATTTCAGAGAGTGGAGAGATGCAGCGTATACAGTTTTTCCAACAACAACGTGAAATAATAAGCACTTTATAATAGTTTCCTATTTACGAAAAACGAAATAGGAAAGAAATTCTGTTTACTGAAAATGAAAGTAAATAATCTGTTTATTTACTTTTTTTCGTTATCTGTTTTCTTATTCCTCAATTGGTCGTGAATCAGAAAGATAGAAAGTCTTTCATCTCTGTTTTAGAGCATAGAATTCCCATTTCCATAACTTAAATTTGCAGTCTGTTTGTTAATAACCAAAGAAGGGGAAAAGAATGAAGAATAAGATTGTGAATGAACTGATTACAGCCATGAAGGCACGTGTTCCTGAAAAGCAGAATTTGGCAGGCTATCTGGCAGATACATTATGTATGGGAAAGGAAGCCGTTTACCGCAGGCTACGGGGAGAGGTTTCTTTTACCCTTGAAGAAGTTGCCTTGATCTCTCGAAGACTGGGTATTTCCATTGATCAGATTATAGGAAATCACCTTTCGGACAGAGTGACCTTTGATTTGAATTTATTGAAGTCTTCTGATTCAATGGAAGGCTATTATGAGATAATCCATCGTTATCTGCAAATTTTTGATTATGTGAAAAAGGATGAAACAACAGAAGTTTATACTGCTTCCAATTTGCTGCCGTTTACTCTTTATTCTGAATATGAGTATCTGTCTAAATTTCGTCTTTGCCGTTGGATTTATCAGAATGGTGAGATCAAGACTCCTAATTCTTTAAGAGATATGCAGGTGGAAGACCGGATTGTGAGTGCACATAAGAAACTATGTGAAAGCGTGAAGAAATGCCGGAAAACGCATTTTATATGGGACACGAACATCTTTTATTCTTTTGTAAAGGAGATAAAATACTTTGCCGTTCTTAAACTGATAACCGATGATGATGTATTGCATTTGAAAACCGAGCTGTATCAGTTGCTTGCCATGATGGAGGAACTTTCGGTAACGGGAGAATTCAGTGAAGGCGGAAAAGTTTTGTTTTATCTTTCTAATATTCATTTTGAGGCTACCTATAGCTATATAGAAAAACGGGATTTTCAAATAAGTTTATTGCGGGTGTATTCCATCAATTCAATGGATTCACAAAGTTTTCATATCTGCCGGATGCAATGTAACTGGATCCAATCATTAAAGCGTCATTCTATCTTGATTTCAGAGAGTGGCGAGATGCAGCGCATAGATTTTTTACAAAAACAACAAGCTATTATCGATAGTTTGTAAAGAGTGCCATTTGCCACGAATTACGAATATCGCAACTTTTTTATCCGGATAGTGCGTACAATGCAAAAATCTATTTGGATGGAGCTTGTTTTTTATATTTTGCAACAGCCGCTTGCACTCATTGCATAATAAGTTGTCAGTCAGTTGGATTATTGTCTGTTTCAGAAATGAATATAATTCACAGCCTCACTCTATTTCCCGATATTTGCAGTATAAGAATTAGATGAGTATTCATGTTAGATGGAAGGGGATAATGAATGATGAAAAGAGATAATAAAACCTATAGAAACTGGCTCTGCTTACTGTGGCTGGCTGTCTTTACTTCTTGTATGGATGAAACTTTCACCGCTAGCGATGTGGAAGGTACATTTATATCTATTAGGGGAATGGCACCTCATACGGGTAGTGTGCATTCTGGGACTCCGGAAGATTATATCATTCATACGCTCCGTGTTTTGGCATTTGACAAAACGACGGGTGATAAAGTAACCAACCTATTTTATAATGCACATTCCGGTGATATTATTCGTCATCCCATTGATGCAGGAAGTTACGATTTTGTGTTTTTGGCCAATGAGCCGGCTTATCAACGGTCCGGACTTATTGGATGCTATCACTCATTATGGTGATTTGAATCATATAGCCTATCCCGCTGATTTTTTCTCATCAGAACAAATTATTCCAATGATGCAGGAAATAAAGAATGTGACCGTGTTATCCGGCGGACAGGGAGCGACATTGGAAGATAATACAACAGTATCTATATTGCAATTGGCTCTTGAAAGAATGGGGGTACGGGTAGATGTCATATTGAGGGCTGAAGATGATTTGGACCAGGCATTTAAAGGAATAATGTTCAGTAATTTGCCGAATCTTGTTCCGCTGACAGCCACTTATGATGGTCCGGCTATTGAACGGAGTGTGATACGTACATTTACTGTGGTTGATGACGGAAGTTATTTCACCCAAGGTACCCCGACAGCCGAATGGGATTGGGAGAAAAAGGTGAACCGTATCATCCTGCCTGCCAATGACCCTCTTTCCGTTACTAATGAAAGTGAGGCTGTAAACTTTACAATAGATATGGGGGATAATTATAATCCGTCTTGCAAATTGAAGATTGCTTCGAATCCGGTAAATTATAGTTTACCCAAGAATACAAAATTGGATTTGACCGGATATATTAAGGAGCCGTTGATGGTGAACATAGAGGCGTCTGAATGGGAGAATGTGGATGAAGATTGGAATATATCAGGTATTAAGGTACTGAATGTATCGGACTTGGAGGTCAGTATTACTGATTTTAATGGAGCACGTATTTCCTTTACCTCTAATATGCCGGTAGTCAAAGTGATGCCTCAACTTTATGTGGGAGCCGGGGGATTAGCAGCAGAAACAGAAAAGGTATTCAATGATTTGGTGTTGCTAAATGGAGATGTGAAAGACAGTGGAACCACGATAACCTATACTACCTCTCGTTTCTCATATATCTATGATAAGGCATCTCAAACCGGAACGGGCTATATGGATGTGTTGTTGGATGAGCAAAACATAATGGGTACACAGGAAACTTATCGGATTTTTTTGTCTGCTGAAGATGAAGACGGAGGTAGCCTGCAAAGAGAGATAAAAGTTCATGCCAGTCAACACGGGAAACGTTTTGAATTTAATCCGTATGGAACCGGCTATATAGGCGCTTTTTTTAGAAATGATGAACAGGGTGAAAGAATTATTACCGGACAGCAGAAAAGGAGGGACGGAACAAATGAACGTCCTCAGGATTTAGGTACACTCGGTCTATGGAAAGCGGAAGTGGAAGAAGGGAATTTCATTGTTCTGAGCTCTACTCCAAGCTTTGATCCGAATGTCGGGACTGATAATCCGGGAGTCGCAGAGCATTATAAGGTGCTTCCTAATAAGTATAAGGGAGAAAATGGAACTTATGTGGAAGGTAGGGGACGTATCTATTTCCGTATGGGAGTAACGGGAAAAAATGCCGGAACGACTCCTAGGTATGCTAAAGTGAAAATTCAATGGTATGGAGGAAGATATGGGACAGGAGATGATGAATTGTGGTATAATACCGAGTATATGTATATCCGGCAGGGAGAAGCGGATGATTACATCATGAGGCCTGGAACTGTAGATGCCATATCCAAGGGACCGTCACAGGGGAAAGCACGTGATTATGCTCGCAAAATATCGCCTTTCAATCTGACGGCTCCTGCTTATCTGAATGGTGGAAATGAACCCTATGCAAAAGTTGATGTGAAACAAGGAAGGTTTGTGAAATATCCCACTCAGGCAGGAGCATTTTTTCAATGGGGGCTTCCGAAGGATGCTGATCAGGACTATTTCCGTTTGGCTTACCATCCTACAGCCTATACTGTGAACCATTGGATTAAGGATATACAGTTTTTTAATAGTACATCCGAATTGTTTTTACCGGTATGGGGAACAGCGCCTATACCAGCAGAAGATATTTATGACTATGGGTATAAGGAAATATTTGAAACTTGTCCTGACGGATACCATCGTCCTTCTGACGGATATATTGACAGAATAGCTTATAACGGACCATATCCTAATAATATAGATCAGGATGGCGATCATGTCATTGTGAAGGCAAATACGAACAAGGATGTCATAAAGACAGTACTTACGGATTATAGCGTTGAAATAGCATTTTCTGAATTGCGGCAATCCTTATTTAAAAACCCACTGAGTGGAGATGCTGGATTAAATGAGAATATTGGCGGATATGACGGTTCGCCGGAAGTAGGAGGGATTAAAGTAGACCGATATCAGAACTTTTGGCAAAGTAGGACTGATGTGGATGAAGCGCAAGAGCATATAACCTTCTTGATAGGCTTCTATGCTGATGGCTTTTTTGACCGCAGACCTATTAAGATGGGGTCAGCTGACGGTAGTTATCCTTATTGTGTATCATCGGGTAACGCACAGGCAGCTTATTTGGGAATTTTAGTATATAATGAGGCGAATAATGCTTCTGTCTTTTTTCCGTCAGCAGGAAGACGCCAGAATAAGGATAGTAGTCTGGAATTTACAGGACAGACCGGCTATTACCATACCGCTTCTATAGCTGCGTCTTCTGCCGAAGATCCTCATGCTGTGTGGAGCATGTCTCTGGGTAAGTGGCCGAATCCCGGTTTGATGTATCAGTTGCCGACCTTTGGTCAGTCTATCCGTTGCGTCAGGGATGAAGTAATTAGTAGAAAGTGATGATATGTATTTAATGAAATGAGAAAATGAAAGAATTTGTATTATATATAGTTTGTCTTTGGTGTCTGGCTTTTCTAATGTCAGGCTGTGAAGATTCTATCCACCTATCGGAGCGGCCTGATAATAATAAGCCTCAAGCAGATAAGGTGCAGATTGAAATCTTTGCCCGTGCGAATTCATATCATTATCCTACAGTCCGTACCATGGATGATGAAGATAGGGTAGGGAAGACTCCATGGATATTGGTATTCAATGGAGAAAATGCAAATGCCACCTTTGTAGAGGCGGTACAGGCTTTTGAGATGGTGGGAAAAAGGTATGTCATATTGACCAAACAGTCCGGCAATAGCAAGTATCAGTTACTGATATTGGCGAATCCATTGAATGATAAGTTTTATTATGGAAATAATGTGACTGAATATTTATTTACAGAATCGGATCTACGGATGAATATGATACCGGGGATAACGACATTGTCCGAAGTTTGTGCCAAAATCCTGACTGAACCGTTAGAAAGCCCTGCAACCTCTGTCATTCCTTTTAGTAATGACGGAAAGACTATTCCTATGAGTTATTTGCTTGGAGTAGACAAAATAGATACTACAACACGGATTGAAAATAGTGATGGGAGTACTATAGAGCTCATTCGTGTAGCAGCAAAAGTGGTGGTAGCTAATAAAGCCGATAACTTTTATTTGAAAGGAATTACAGCAGTAGTCAATGTACCTCGACAAGGGCGATTGCATAATCAGGATGGTACAGTTATGAATAATATGGCAAACTTGACGGAATATTGTCAGACTGGTTATGGTTCTTCTTTGGTAGTGACGGATAATTCGGCGGTGGGACAAAGTACGGAAATGAAACCGTTATATTTGTATGAGTCCGATATTCAGAACAATACCTACTTGATTGTAGAAGGAACTTATGAAAATAAAGACTATTTCTATAAGTTGGTGCTGGTTGACGGAAAATATAATCTCATGGATATTTTACGCAATCATTCATACACATTTACCATTATTAAAGCTAAGGGGCCCGGTTATGATACGGTAGAGGATGCCAAGGCATCCAAAGCTTCCAATGTTGATTTGGATTATAAGTTATCAGTTGATGATAGTTACTCTTATGAAATGATATCCAACAATGATTTTTATTTGGGGGTAAGTAATTCAGTATTTATAGCTTATGCCAGTGAAGATAAAATTTATGAAGTAACTAGTGTGGCTACTAATTGTAAAACGAACTTTCCTAATTCATGTCGTATTGGTGATAATCATATAGAAGTGGATGATGCTTTTTCACTGACTAACCCGGCTGATGGGGCAAGAATACCTATAGTGGAAGGGAGTACACCTGACCCTAATATTACTCAGGTAGAATCCTTAATCACTTCCAAATTGAGGCTGCATGAAGATTATCAGACGGATGAGGGAGGAATTTATAGGAAGAACGCATACATCACCTTGAAATTAGGCAATTTGGAGAAAAAGATTCGCGTCAGGCAAAGACTTGCTGTACCCCAAGAAGGGCTGATTTTGAAATATATGCCTACTACTGAAGATGTGGATAGTTATGATATGAATTTTTATTGTCTGACTGCTTATGTGGAGGATGGGGCCGATAATCCCAAGACTTGGATAAAACTACGTCCTTCATCAAGCGATGGACGGAATATAACAGATCGGATAACAGTAGATGATGGGAAAATTTATATGGAGGTAACAGCTAATGAAGGGACGGCATCCCGAAACGGCTTGGTGTATCTGACCACTATAAAAGCTCCTGATAATTCTTCCGGTATCCGTACCACACAACGTGTTAAGATTAATATCACTCAGAAAGGTAAAACGATTGTCTCAAATTAAAAGTAATGTAGATGAAAAAGAAAATACTATTCATTCTCTTTATATCGGGTTGTTTTCTGACCGGAAGTAATGCACAGAGTATTGCAGTGAAGAGCAATCTGCTCTATGATGCCACTTCAACTCTAAATATGGGAGTGGAATTGGGATTGTCACGTCAGTGGACTTTGGATGTCCCCCTCAACTATAATCCTTGGAAACCGGGTAATGGCAGGCGTTTGCGTCATTGGGGAATACAACCGGAAGCCCGTTATTGGTTTTGTGAGCGTTTCAATCGCACGTTTGTGGGTTTGCACGGTCATTATGCCGATTTCAATGTAGGAGGATTTCCTGATTGGGGATTCATCAGTAAGAATATGCAAGACAATCGTTATCAGGGATACCTGTATGGCGGAGGCATTTCAATAGGACATTCATGGATTTTGAAGAAACGTTGGAGTTTGGAGGCGTCTTTGGGAATAGGATATGCGCATATTGTATATGATAAGTATCCTTGTGCGGAATGTGGCACTAAACTGAAATCAGGCAGAAGAAACTATTTTGGTCCTACAAAGGCAAGTATATCACTTATTTATATAATCAAATAATTGAACCATAATGAAAAGAAATAGATATATCATAGCATATGTACTGCTTGCTTTTTGCTTTATCAAGCATCCGGTTGTAGGACAGAACCGCTCTTTTACAGGTACTGTCACTATACATCCCGTACGCTTGGAACAGGTGGGTGATTCACTCTATATAGAAATGGATATGGTGTTGGAGGATGTAAAGATGAACACATCTCGTGGCGCTGATTGGATTCCTCAATTGGTTTCTGCATCATGTACTCTTAATTTACCGCGTATTTCATTGAAAGGAAGAGATGAATACAAAGCTTATGAACGATATCTGACTCTTATGACTAACCGGGAAAAAGCAAGTTATGACTTCCCTTATATTGTGAAAAAGATAGTTGGAAGGAAAAATGCGATGATTTCTTATCAATATCACTTGCCTTACGAGGCATGGATGGCAGATGCCTGTCTGAATATACGGCGTGACGAGTGCGGTTGCGGTGAAACTGCCTGGATGGAAATAGAACCTTTGATGGAAAAAGTAACATTGGAGTATCCTCTGATTCCCTATGTGATAACTCCTCATCTGGCCTATATCAGGCCTGTTGTAGAACAGGTAAAACAGAGAGATGTACAGGCGGAATGTTTTTTAGATTTTGAAGTGAATAAAGTGGATATCCGTCCTGAATATATGAATAATCCGCAGGAACTGGCCAAGCTTCGTGCGATGATTGACGAACTGAAAGCAGACGCTGATATTCAAGTGAAAAGTTTGGATATTATCGGTTATGCCTCACCGGAAGGTTCGTTGGCAAATAATAAACGGTTGTCTGAAGGACGCGCTTTGGCGCTTCGTGATTATTTGGCAGGCTTATATGACTTTCCCCGTTCCCAATACAATATCTTGTTTGGTGGAGAAAATTGGGCAGGCTTGGTAAAAACACTCCAACATACAAATATTGATTACCGAAAAGAGTTATTGAACATGATTACAAACAACCCCTATGACCAAACCTTAAAATTGAAGTTGCGAGAATTTCGTGGAGGTATCCCCTATCAATATTTGTTGAGGAGTGTTTATCCTAAACTCCGTGTCGCCATATGTAAGGTAAACTATGAAGTGAAGAATTTCAAAGTTGATGAGGCTAGGGAAGTGTTTAAGAAGCGTCCGCAGAATTTAAGTTTGGATGAAATGTTTTTGGTGGCCAATAGTTATCCGGAAAATTCACTTGAATTTCTGGAGGTTTTTGAGACTGCTGCCCGTATGTATCCGGAAGATGAAGTGGCGGGTATCAATGCTGCTGTTGCATCCCTTTCACGTAATGATCTGGTTTCAGCGGAAAGATATCTGAAAAGGGTGAATTTAAAAAGAAACCAGCCGGTATATGATAATGCGATGGGAGTCTGGATGTTGCTGAAAGGAGATGATGAATCAGCTGAAAAGTATTTCAAAAATGCTGCTGATTCCGGACTTGATGCCGCCAAAAAGAATTTGTTGGAATTAGCGGAAAAGAAGTCGGATGTTATTAAAATGGAACAGAGAAGAGATAAATAATTTAGTTAGAAACACTTTAATAAATTGTAAAACAATGAGAAAGAAAAACGTATTAATGTCAGCAATTGCGGCTTTAGCATTTGCGGCATGTAGCAGTGATGATGTACTCCTGGAACAAGATACCGGGATTGTAACGAATCCAACAGGAGATGCATGGGTGGCATTGGATATAAAGACACCTTCTGTATCAAGATCTTCTCGTACATTGCATGATCCTAATAAGGAGGACGGTACTGCTGAGGAGTCATCGGTTTCTACTGTCAGAGCTATTTTTTTTGATGCAAGTGAGCAACTGACGGATGATATTGAGTTGACAGGTGTCGAAGCCGGTAATCCAGGACAGCCTAACGGAGGGGTAAGTAAGCCTTTCAAAGTGGATGCAAAATCAAAGCGTATCTTGATAATAGCAAATCCCGGAGCAGGTTTCCCGGCTAAAGGCTCTTTTGGAACAGGGGCTTCTTATAGTACGGTCAATGGTGTTCTTGCCTTGTCGTTAGGAGCGGATGTGACACAAAATGTAGCGAAGAATGGCAGCTTTATGATGTCGAATGCAAAAGGAAGGCTGGAACCTTCAGTTTCAACAACAGATGGAACCGATGCTGACCTTGCATTGTATAAAACTGAAGAATTGGCTAAGAACAGTCCGTTGGCTATTCACATTGACCGTGTCGTAGCCAAGGTGCGTGTATATGTAAAGCAGGAGAGTGATGTGGCTACTATTGCAAATCCCAAATGGATTTTGAATATTACGAATACAAAGTTTTTTCCTGTATCCGAAAGAATATTGACTTGGAATGAGGATCCGGCCAACGGTGGACGTGGAACTTGTATTACTCCTTTTGATCAATATAAGATTGGTTCATATAGAAAAGACCCTAATTATGATAATCAGAATGGAGGTCTGGATTATATGGTAATTAGTAATGATGTGGCAATAGTCAATGATTCGGGAGAAAGCCAGTATTGTCTTGAAAATACTCAGACCAGTATTCATAATCTTCATCAATATACTACGCAAGTATTATTGAAAGTGGAATTTTTGCCGAAAGCATTTAAAAAGCCTCATACAACAGATTTAGGAACACCTGATCCGAATAAGGATTTTATGAGAATTAATGGTGGCTTTTATACTTTTGATACATTGAAAGAATGGATTGAAGCTGAATTGAGAAGTAAATATGACGCCATCGGTACTAGTAAACCTTCTGTTACTACTACATTGACAGATGCTTTGAATGTGTATTTGGATAGTAAAGGAATAGGTAAAGTATCTTTTCTGGATTCCGGTGTTAATGTAGATGCTTTGGTAATCACATTCAATGGTAAAATTGATGAAATAAAAGGAAAAGGTGCAGGGGCAGTGGAAAATTTCAATTATTATGCCGATGGTATCAGTTATTATAAAATCATGATTAAACATGATGATACGGATAAGGCCTTGAATGAACTCGGTGAATTTGGGGTGGTGAGAAATTCCGTTTATGATATCAATGTTAATAAGTTCAATAATCCGGGATATCCGGAAATACCTACGCCCGGTACTGATCCCGATGAGGAGGACGGCTCTTTTCTGGCGATCCAGATTAATGTCAATCCATGGACTTGGTACACTCAGGAAGAAGAATTTTAAGAAGCGGATTATAAACTTTAACTCCCTCTTTTTAAGATAAGGGCGGCTTGGAATTGAAGATACTGGGAACTATATATCCCATTACTGTACGGAAGACGATTGTTAATGAGATGTGTAGACTGAGTGGATTCCTGTAGGGCTGCATTGAATGTGCCTGAATACGTATAGCAAACCGTTCCCGGGCAGAGTCAATCTGCTCCTGCAGGAAATAATACATAAGCAAATCATTTAAACTGATGAATATGAAACTAAAAAGCCTTAGAACTTCCGCTACTTTGATAGTCCTGTTGGCTGTCTCTTTATTGACGTTCTCATGCAATAGCTTTGACGAAAGGTTGCCGGAATGTAGATTGTTGGTAAAGTTCAAATATGATTATAATATGCTTCATACAGATGCTTTCCATACACAGGTAGACAGAGTGGAATTGTACATCTTTGATAAGGATGGAAGGTATTTGTTCAGTCAGGTTGAGGAAGGAGAGGTTTTGGCTACAGGATACTATACTATGGAGGTAAAACTTCCGGTAGGCGAATACCAGTTGCTGGCTTGGGCAGGGGCACATGATTCCTATGAGATAACTATTCCTAACGGTGGAACAACCCTTACAGAAATGAAACTCCAGTTGATGCGTGAGGAGTCTCTTGTCATTAATAAAGAGTTGGAACCACTGTGGTATGGCGGTATCAATCATGTGAAGTTCACAGGTACTGCAAATCAGATGGAGGTAATCAATTTGATAAAGGATACTAATAAGATACGTTTTATATTCCAAGGCTCTTCCTCGGGGGAATCCCGCAGTACCGATACTAGCGGATGGACCATCAATATGCATGACTATGATTATGAGATTATAGAATCCAATGGATATTTAGGACATGATAATTCCTTGCTGGACGATGATGTGCTGAGTTTTCAACCTTATTTTATGGAACAGAAGAATCCGTCGGCTGCGGCGGTCGAATTGAACACTATGCGGTTGATGGAGGACAGGCCTGCACGGTTTGTTGTGACGGAGAAAGCAACCGGGAAGAAAGTCTTTGATATTAATCTGACGGATTTTCTTATTTTGACAAGTATGGAAGGGAATAAGATGAAACCTCAGGAATATTTAGATCGTGAGGATGAATATAAAATCATATTCTTTTTTTCTGACTCAACTGCATGGAATGCTGTTCAGATTAACATTAATGGATGGACGTGGTATATTCAGAATGAGGAAGATTAAAACAGAATCAAGAATGGTTTACGAATAGGGACTTAGAAGCAATATGATAAATGATTGCTTCTAAGGTCCCTATTCTTTTTTCAATATTTATTCTAGTATCGGTTGATAACCTCTTTTGCCTTGTTTACGGCAGTGGTAGGAGAAATCTTATCCATACCGGATTCATCAAACATTTTCAGGGCTTTGTCTATATTCTTGATAGCCCCTTTATTGCCTTTCCTTTCAAATTCTTCTTTCAGGATGCGTATTTTTTCAAATGCTTGTACTCCTTCTGTCAGGCGTTCTAACCGGATAGATGAACGGGCGCCCGGATAAATCATATAAGTGTCCCCGGCAGCCCAAGCGGTAAAGCGGCTGTCCTGCAGAGGATTTTTCACCCAACTGTTTAAAGCCCAACGGAGATACCCATCCAGATTTTCTTTAGCACTGTGCCATGCCAGCCATTCAGCTTCGGCAGGTTCACTGAAAGTAAAAGTGTTGGGACGGGGTTCCGTGCAACAGGTATAATAAGTGGTCACTTTGCCTGCTTTCCGGCGTGCTTCAATCTCTTCCGGTGTGAACTTCTCGGCGATAGTGATACAATAATCATTCAGCTCATCCAATAACTCTTTGTGATACGTTCCAGCCAATGACACTTTAAAGTCTTTATCAGCTTTACGGATTACTTTCAGTGTTTCCTGCATGTCCTTCATCGGTCTTTCGTCCATCGCAATGTGAGTGATATCGAACCAGCCTTTTGCTTTCAGATGCTTTGCGAAATCTTGCAACATATTTATCCAGAATTCTTCATAAGCGGCTTCGCCCGGTTTGGCTTCCAAGAACTTGAAAGAGTTACTGGCTTGATCAAAATATTGGAAAGAAAGACGCCAGGGAACCATCGAGTAACAACTTATTTGCTTCTTGACTCCAAGGTCTATCATAAATTCCACCCATTTATCGAACACGGTATAGTCAAAGTACCATGTTCCATCCGCTTTTTTCAGCCAAGTAACCATGCTCTCAAAAGCGTCGTATGTCTGTCCGTTCCAAGGTTTGTGCATAATGGAGCTGTAATTACTTTACCGCCTGCATCAGCATATAATTTCATTAATGGGCGCATCAAGTCGAAATGTTCCTTGCTGAATGGTTCCACATTGTAGTAACGGGATACTGCGTATGGATTTTGCCATAAATCCAAATGGAAAGCCCATTCGGAAGGAGGAGGCAGCGTACGGTTTTTCACTTGGATATTCAGTTTCAATTCGGCCAGTGTACTATTGTTGGCCTTTACTGTAACTGTTCCTGTGTATTTCCCGGCTTTAGTCTGCTGGGGTACGTTGATACGGATCCATCCCCCTTGGGTGGAGTTGGCGGGAAGAGTCAGAGCGGGAGTGATGTGGTCTATTACATCTGCTACTAAAGTTGAATCAAAGTCGGCGCTATTGCGGTAGCCACATGCGCCCAAACCGTCTTTGTTCAGTTCATCAGTCATGACATAGCGTACAAAGCCGGTACGGATATCATCTTTGCTGATGGTATTTTCACCAGAGATTAGATCACTGACTGTGAGAGTCAAATCATTCAGTGTCTTAGGAGTCCATACTACCATTTGGGCCGAAACCTTTTCACCTTTCCATGCAGTAAGGTTTATACTTTTCTGTGTACTACGGATAGGGGCTGGTTCCTCTTTCTTATAGCGGATGTCTGTGCTTCCCCAGCTGATTTGTGGGGCTGTAACTTTCGCCCATAAAGTGGGGTTGGTGGCAATAGGATTGGCTGCTTCCTGATAATATTCGGAAGTTTGGGCGTTCATACATACTGTTGACAACAGGAGAGCGCCTAGAAATAGGAGTTTTTTCATAGGTTATATAATAGTTAGTTGAAGTTACAAAGGTAACTCAGGGAGAGTTAATTTCCAAATAGGAGTGATGTAGTTTGCATAATTCCTGAGGAATATTTATTTTTGGCAAGTTATAATATAAAGGAAAATAGAGATGAAAAGAATTGTAAATGTGCTTTTTGCGGGTGTACTGGCTATGACTGTACTCTCATGTAGTGAAGAGAAAAAAGGATATACTCTGAATGGGGAAATATCAGATGTAAAGAATGGAATGGTGTATCTGAAGAAGTATCAGGATAAATCTTTCATAGATGTGGATTCGGCTGTAATTACGGATGGTGTTTTCAAATTTGAAGGTGCTTGTACTGAGCCGTTGGCATACGGGTTGACTACGTTCAAGGATAGCAAACGTCCGTTGGTATTCTTTTTAGATAACGAAGAGATGCAGTTGAAGATGAATGAATCGGAAAAGGTATTGACTGTGACAGGTTCTGCTTTGAATGATTTGTATGCACAGAATGCTCCTTTGACTCGTCAGGATGGATATAGCATAGATAGTTTGGTATCTGCTCATCCTGCATCGGCCGTTACTCCTTATTTTGTTGTGAAAGATTTCGCTTATAAGTTGAATCTGGAGGAAATGAAGGCATTACGTGCCAAATTAGATGCCTCATTGGATGGAACCATGTACGTCAATCAGATAGATGATTTTATCAAGCGGATGGAAAATATTCAAGTGGGAGCTGTAGCTCCGGATTTTACATTGCCCGATGTAGATGGTAATCCCGTCACCTTATCCGGTTTGAGAGGAAAATATGTATTGATTGATTTTTGGGCTTCTTGGTGTCCTGATTGCCACAAGGAAAATCCGAATATTGTTGCTGCCTGGAATAAATTCAAGGATAAGAATTTTACTATTTTAGGAGTTTCTCTGGATCGTAAGAAAGAACCTTGGTTGGCTGCTATCGAGAAAGATCAATTGACATGGACTCATGTTTCAGATTTGAAGGACTGGAAGTCGGATGCAGCCGTGCAGTATGCTATTCGTTGGATTCCTATGAATTTTTTGTTGGACCCCAATGGAGTGATTTTGGCGGTAGGATTGGAAGGCGAGGCTTTGCAACAAAAGTTGGAAGAAGTCTTGAAATAAGTTTCCCATCATAGGTTGCACAGATTAGAATTTTGATTTAAATCTGTGTAACCTGTAGTGAAAAAATAGTTGTTTTTATGAAGTTTTCGATGCTATTTTTTTTCGAAAGTATCCGTAATAAGCGTTAGTGCCCCATCTCCGGTAATATTACAAGCTGTTCCAAAACTGTCCTGCAATGCAAAAATCGTAAGTAGTAGTGCAGTTCCGGCTTCATCAAAGTGAAGGACAGAGATGATGAGCCCTAAAGAGGCAAGTACTGTTCCACCCGGTACTCCCGGTGCACCAATGGCGAATAATCCTAATAACAGGATGAATAAAGTAATTTGCAATATGCTGGGCATGCTTCCATAAAGCATTTGTGATACCGTGAGTACAAATACGGTTTCTGTCAGGATAGAGCCGCACAAATGTATATTCGCGAATAAAGGTATTGTTACGTCGCTGATCTCTTTTCTCAGTATCGGGCTTTTACGGGCACATTCCAATGCTATACCCAATGTGGCTGCCGAAGACATCGTACCTAATGCCGTGAGGTAGGCAGGACCGTAGTATCTCAGTACTTGATAGCTATTCTTTCTGGAATAAACCGCCGCAATGAAATAGAGTAGTGTCAGCCAGATGAAATGGCAAACAATAACAACTATCAGAATGGAGAGGAATACAGGTAATTGTTTCGTAACAGCTCCCTGATAGCTGAGAATGCAGAAATTGGCGGCAATAAACACAGGAAGTACAGGAAGCAACACCCTTTTCACCAATTCAAGTACCATTTTTTGGAAAGTGTCCAACAACTTTGATATTTCGTCCGATTTTACCCAAGCAGTGGCAAGCCCTATCAATGCGGCCAGTACCAGTGCAGTCATTACGTTCATGACTGGTGGAATATCTATCTTCAGCAGATTCTCCGGTAATGCTTTCAGTGAGTTGGCATCATCGGCTATATGCAGGAAAGGAATTACATTGTATCCTACGGCAGCCCCGAAGAAAGAAGCCCCGATGGAGGAGAGATAAGCAATGCCAAAAGCAAATAAAAGCATCTTTGACGCATTACTGCGCAAGTGTGCGATGGAGGGAGCGATGAATCCTAAAATGATAAGAGGAACTAAAAAGAAAATGATTTGTCCCGTAATGTGTTTTATGCAAACGATGGCTTCCAACACAGCGTCGTTTACGACGAAACCTGCCGACAGTCCGATAATTACGGCAATAAGCAGTTGCACGATGGTGTTACTTAGAAACTTTTTCATATATTTTTTTCAGTTAAACGATGAATATCCGGAAAAAGTTTGCTGTATGTGTATGTTATTTCATAGCTCGGACAAAGATAGGAAAATAATATAGAATGTCATCTGAAAAATAGAAAAAGACGGGAAACATCGCGCTCCCCGTCTTGCAAAGTCTTTTCGCCTTATGCTAATACCTTAAATTAAGCGAAACATTTAGACTCTCTCTTATAAGTGATAGTTGTTATTGAAATATGAATTAAAAGTTGTTTTTACCTGTATCCCACCATAGACGTGTACCGCCGTTGTCTGCACCGCCAAGAGCCGTACAAAGGTTCTTATATTGTTCCGGATCTTTCTTGGCATCATCCTGTGAGAAGGGGAGGCGACGAATCATGATGTCCGTATCAATTGTACCGTTGCTATTGTTGGTTTGGACTTTGAATAATTTCGGATATCCGGTACGGCGTTGTTCGGTCCATGCTTCCATACCTTCCGGCCAACAGGCAATCCATTTTTGAGTGATAATTTTTTCAAGTTGCTCTTCTTGATTGGCTGCATCGTCAAAATCGGGAGTAGTGGTTATCAATGCTTTCATATCTTTTCCGGGACCTGCTGCATAATTAATGTAATCCGTCGGTTTGCCTTTGCTTGCCAGATAGAGGCTTGCATCTCCGGCGCCCCATTGGTCGAATGAAGCTTGAACACCGGTTTCGTAACATTGCTTTGCACTTTCGCTTTTCGGATTGATACCTCGTAAAGATGCTTCGGCACGTAGGAGCCAAACTTCCGCTGCTGTCAGAAGAACGGCGGGTGTGGATGCGGCGATTGTTTTAGTATTGATAAAAGAATAACTTTGATAGTAATTGGGATCACCATCCTTGGCATATACTCCTTGAGGCACTCCTAAATATTCCTCTGTGTGGTCTGCCAATGTCGCCGGACTGTAATATATACTGATGCGTGGATCTTCATAACCGTTTAAAACAGAAGCCATTGTTGCTCCCATGTAGGTCTCGCCCCAGCCGGCGACACCTGCTAGTGGGTTTTGATATCCTTTACCGGAGATTTGGATGTTCTCTGCGGATGATTCAATAACACCATAAGAGTTTTCCAATGCTTTTTTGGCCTCGCTGGCGGCAAGTGCCTTATTTACATTAGATACACGCATGGCCAAACGAAGGCGCAATGAATTGCAAATTTAATCCACCTGCTGGCAGTCGGGCAATTGGACATATTGATACTTTTTACTCCATCTTCTTTACCTCCTTCTTTCAGATAAGCATCCAATGCCTCTACGGCTTTATCCAGGTCATTGAAAAAAGCTTTATAGGCTTCTTCCTGAGTGTCAACGGAATTTGCTTCATTCTTTCCGAATTTAGAATAGACAATGGGGCCATAAGTATCAGCAATGCGATGCATGGCTTCTACTTTCAGAATAAGGGTGGCACCATAAAAATGCTTGTACTTGGCTTCATCTTGTGTAATCAACGTCGATTTATGGGCTACCGGGAAAATGTAATTATAGGTATAGTTCCATGCACTGGCCGTCCATCCTGCCTCTAATGCGTATACCGTATTTTTATCGCAGAATTTAGAAGCAAAATCATGGAAATATCCTGCGAACATATCATGATTCAGGTTTTGGAATGTTTGCCAGGGCCAAGTGGTTCCTTCTCCCCAGTCGTAGTTAAAATAAATACCTTTTTGAATGGTCTCAAAATTAGTGGTGTATTTCTGGAAATCATATTCTTTTACGATATCATCAAAACTACCGTTGATTTTATTATCAGATTCGAATCCGTCTGTGCATGAGGCAAGACTCAGGAGGCCGCCCATGCATAAAATTGAAATATATTTTGAACTTTTCATAATGTCTTTGTTTTTAAGGTTAGAATGTGAACTTAACGTTGAAACCGATGTTACGTGTAGTCGGCATGCGAACACATCAACGCCCTGCAGAGTATTACCTACTGACAAAGTTGCATCCGGATCAAATGGAGCATCTTTGTACAAGAAGAATAAATTGCGTGCAACCAATGTAAGATCCAGTCCTTTGATAAATTTGGTTTTGGAGAGAATGGATGCCGGGAATGAATAACCTAGTGTTAATTCACGCAAGCGTACATTCGTTGCATCGTACATGTAGTATTCTGAAATACCGTTACGGCCTCCGACAGTACCATAGAAATTAGGAACGTCTTTGAATTGGATACCTTCATATTCCACATACCCACGGTCGCGTGCCTCTCCGGATTCTTTGCTGACGCCCATTGCATCCAGGTGTGCTTGAGTCAATGACATAACATCACCTCCGATGCGTGCGTCAATCAAGAAATATAAAGTAAATCCTTTGTAAGTAAAGGTATTGCTCCATCCTAATAAAGCATCGGGGTTGGCGTTGCCCAATAAAGTTGTTGTTTCCTGTTACTTTAATCGGATTTCCTGCCTCATTTACTTTGATCTTGCCATTTTCATCTCTTTCAAATCCATTACCATAGATATCGCCCAGTTTTCCACCTTCTTTTACCCACATATCGTATGCCATGGAGAACCTTCCGAACCATAACGGAATGACTTATAATCCTTGTGTAAGGAAACAACCTTTATTTCTGTTCATGGACATATTTACAGCAGTTTTCCAACGGAAATTTTCATTCATTAAAGGAGTACCCTCTACGGTTAATTCAATACCGGTATTGCGAATTTTACCTGCATTGATATAACGGAATGCATAAAGTGAACCTGCCGGATTGGCTACTTTCAGCAACTGATTTTTAGTATCAGTACGATACCATGTAAAGTCAATACCGAAGCGATTATTGAAGAATTTCCATTCTGTACCGAATTCAATGGAAGTACTGATTTCCGGTTTCAAATCACCACGTTGCTCAATGTCATTGGTCTGGATACTTCCACCACATTGAATAATATCCGCTAAGTTTGTAATTCCGATAGGAAGGTCATTACCAACCTGTGCGAATGAACCACGGAATTTTGAGAAATTGATCCATTCCGGCAGTTTGACACTGTTGCTCATAATCCAAGTCAAACCTACTGACGGATAAAAGAATCCATTTTTCATACTTTCTGTATTCGCTAAAGTGGAAGACCAGTCATTACGTGCTGTAACATCCAGATAAAGAGCATCTTTCCAACCTACTTGCGCTGTGCCGAACAAGGATTGTATAGTACGTTTCGCATCAATCGTCTGGTTGATAAATCCCTTTGAAGAGAAGATGATATTGGAAACGGTAAATACATTAGGGCGATATAAAGAAGCTGTTTTGGAGTCAATCATCAAAGAATTGGCTTTGCTCACATTGATGCTGGTTCCCAATGCTGCGTTGATAGAAAAGTCACCCAATGTTTTGTTAAACATGGCCATGAAGTCACCATATACTTGGAAATTTTGTTCATCCGACCATACATAACGTCCGTTGGGAAGCCCTGTCTCATCATTCTTGCCGGCAATATTTGCAGCTGTTGAAGCATACATCTTGTTGTCAAATTTATCACTTACGTAGTCTACATTGCCACGTGCCTGGAAACTTAACCAATCAGTAGCTTTTAAATTTGCACTGATAGAAGCCAATGCGCGATAACGTTTACTCTTGTTGGTCACACGGTTTTTAATCCAGTACGGATTCTGATCCCATTCACTGAATGAGCCGTCTTCATTCTTTGTGTACCAATTCTGTAAATTCATATTACGATCGTGTCGAATACTTCAAAATTTTCAGCATACGGACCAAATCGGCGCCACGGGGGAAAGAATACAGACCAACTAGCGGATTCAGATAATAACCGCCTCCGGCAGGAGTGTTCCGGATAGTCTGTGTCATCAAACTGGCATTTCCATCCAATTTCAAGCGATCGTTGAAAAAACTGGCTGTTTCACGGAAAGTGATATTATGCTTTTGAAGTTTGTTTGAGTCAACGATACCTGTACCTCGGGTATTAGCATAAGAGAAGTAGGTTTGCATCTTGTCATTGCCTGTTTGGAAAGTTAAAGAGTTGATAGCAGTGATCCCGTTTCCGAACCAATTGTCCACATTGTCATAGTCTGTCAGGTTCCCTTTACTACCCCAGCTGCTGGTACCATCGGCAGTTTGTCCATAATTGTTTTGGAATTGGGGCAGGCTGATAGCATGGTCTACTGTCAGGTTGGAAGAAAATGTAATTCTTGACATACCGGTTTTTCCGGATTTTGTTGTAATTAAAATGACACCATTAGCTGCTTGTGAGCCGTAAAGAGCTGCTGCGGATGCACCTTTCAATATGCTCATACTTTCAATGTCGTCAGGGTTCAGATTGGAAATACCGTCACCAGAGTCATGGTTGACACCGTCATTTTCACCTCCCATAACGGTGGCTGTTGATTCTGTTGTGATATTCAGCATGGGAACACCATCAATGACATACAACGGTTGGTTGTTACCACTGGCGAATGCTGAACGCGCACCACGGATAGATACTTTTGCCGAACCTCCAAGACCGGGTGAACTCTTTGTAATCTGTACACCGGCGGATTTACCGGCTAGTGAATTAATCATATTCGCATCCTTTACCTTATTCAGCTCGTCACCATTCAATTGCTGTGTAGAATAAGTCAAAGAAGCTTCTTTCTTTTTAATACCCATAGCGGTTACTACAACAGTTTCCAATTTCAGGGCGTCGTCTTCCATCTTGATGGTAAGTTGGTTTTTCCGTTTACGGGAATAATGACTTTTTTATATCCGATGTAGGAAACGGCTAGTTGTGCATCAGTGGGAACTTCCAGGGTAAAGTTGCCGTCAATATCTGTAATAGTACCGTTAGTAGTACCTTGTTGAAGTATGTTTGCACCGATAATGGCTTCACCCTGCATATCCGTTACAACACCTTTTACAGTGATTGTATTCTGCTGCTTCACTTCTTCACGGGTTATGTTGCTTTCTTTAGTCAGAACAACATTCTTTCCTTCCATTACATAAGAGATTCCTGTTCCGGCAAAAACTTCATCCAGAATTTCGGATACGGCTTTGTTACGGGCTTTAACAGTTACTTTACGGTTAAGGTCCACATTCTTTTTATTATAGACAAACAGATAATTGGTCTGTGTTTCAATGGTCGAGATTAATTGAGCTACCTTCATGGTGTGGGTATCAAAACTAACTTTTGCATTTTGAGAGTGTACATTTACGCTAAATGCGCTGAATGTAGTAGCCAAAAGAAGAAATAAGGTAATCTTCATAGTTCGTAATATTTGTTTAAAGCCTAAACTTTTTGGGCATAAATACCCTTCCAAAGAAATTTTTCTCATATCTTTGTAATGTGTTAAGTTAATAAATTTGATTAAGGTCAATTGTTAGCTGTCGAATCGGGGAGTATGGGGGTACTTTCCGATTCTTTTTTCAAAGGTTCTTATGTAATCATAATGGTTAATTTTTAAGGTTAAACTTCTATTGTGATTTTATTCTATAGTTATCTTGTTATGTTCGTTATCAATATCGTATTTGAACGGATGGTCTTTTTGTATAACTTTTAGTATATGCTCTATGCCATCCAAATCTTTGAATTTACCGGTACAACGGTAGTTCTCTAAGATTTTAGGATTCTTCACTGTTATCTTATAATTATAATATAGAGCAATCTTGTCCAGTAATTCTTTAAACGGAACATCATCGAAATAATAAATGCCTTGCATCCATGCTAAAGCATTGTTGCTGCTCATTTCGCCCGTTCTATATTTGCCGTTTTCCATCGAGAAATACTTTCCTTTCGTCAGGCTGGTAATTGTTTTTTCTTCTTTTGCACTGTTGGTAAGCAAGTTGATGGAACCTTCTATCAGTCTGGCTATAAAGCTGTTTGAACCTTTATAAGAACATACATCGAATTTTGTTCCGGTGACTTGTACCTTTATGTTTTCTGTCTGCACATAAAAAGGAATTTCCTTATTGTGTGCCACCTCGAAATAGGCTTCTCCGTCTAATGTGACTTTACGGTCTTTTTTACCGAAATCTTCATCATAAGTCAATGTAGTTTGGGAGTTCAACCATACTACCGAACCGTCGGGGAGGTCCATCTGCGCACGTTGCCCCGCCGGAATACGGATGGTTTGTGACAATTGCTGCTTGGGTTTGTGCATATGTGGCAAATCCATGACAAAAACAATAGCCAACATGGCGGCAATGGCAATCAGCGGATACAGATACAGATGTCCTTTCGGCTTCCGCTGTATCTTCGAATCATCGGAAAAAAGGGTAATATCAAACAACATTCGTTCTTTCAAAAAGCGTTCCTTGTTCTCGGCACTGCTTTCCGTCCATTCCACAATTTGGCTTTCCTCTTTTTCCGTGGTTTCTCCTCTGAAATATTTATGTAGCAATTCTGTCTTCATTCTTTCCGCATTTTGTATATAGAACAGGATAGTGGGAAACAACCCTAGCGGAAAAATGATTTTTTCGATTTTCTCAAAAAAAGTGGTTTTTACCCTCTTTTTTCATTTCAGATAAAATTATTACCGCCCTGACACACTGCTAATAAAAAATATTAGTAACTTTGCAACACCCAAAATAAGCGAGATTGTATTTATACACTATAAACAAAAATAAGAGATTATGATGACAATTGACAAATTCAACTTTGCCGGTAAAAAGGCAATTGTCCGCGTGGACTTCAATGTACCTTTGGACGAAAATGGTAAAATTACTGATGATACTCGTATCCGCGGTGCTCTTCCTACACTGAAGAAAGTGTTGGCTGATGGTGGCAGCTTGATTATCATGTCACACATGGGTAAACCCAAAGGTAAGGTAAATGCTAAATATTCATTGAGTCAGATTGTCGATGCTGTTTCTGAAAAATTAGGTGTACCTGTTCAATTGCTCCTGATTGCGCAAAAGCCGGTGATGCTGCAGCTGCTTTGAAACCGGGTGAAGTCCTGTTGTTGGAAAACTTGCGTTTCTATCCTGAAGAAGAAGGAAAGCCTGTTGGCATTGACAAAGAAGATCCTGCATACGAAGATGCCAAGAAGGCAATGAGGGCTTCTCAGAAAGAATTTGCCAAGACTTTGGCTTCTTATGCTGACTGCTATATCAATGACGCATTCGGTACTGCTCACCGTAAACATGCTTCTACAGCTGTTATCGCCGACTATTTCGATGCAGACAACAAGATGTTGGGCTATTTGATGGAAAAAGAAGTTCAAGCTGTTGATAATATCCTGAAAGATATCAAACGTCCGTTCACTGCTATTATGGGTGGTTCTAAGGTATCTACCAAGATTGGTATCATTGAAAACCTGATGGATAAAGTGGATAACTTGATCCTTTGCGGTGGTATGACTTATACTTTTGCTAAAGCTCAGGGTGGTAAAATTGGTAATTCTATCGTAGAAGATGATAAATTGGAATTGGCTCTTGATATCATCGCTAAGGCTAAGGCTAAAGGTGTGAATTTGGTATTAGGTACAGACTGTGTAGCTGCTGATGCATTCTCTAATGATGCTAATACTCAGGTTGTTCCTGCAAATAATATTCCTGACGGATGGGAAGGCTTGGATGCAGGTCCCGAAACTCAGAAAGCATTTGCTGCAGCTATTGAAGATGCTAAGACTATTCTTTGGAACGGTCCTGCCGGTGTATTTGAGTTTGATAACTTTACTGCCGGTTCACGTGCAATCGCCGAAGCTATCGCTAAAGCAACTAAGAACGGTGCGTTCTCATTGATTGGTGGTGGTGATTCTGTAGCTTGTATCAACAAGTTCGGTATGGCTGACCAAGTATCTTACATCTCTACCGGTGGTGGTGCTTTGTTGGAAGCGATCGAAGGAAAAGTTCTTCCGGGTGTTGCAGCGATCAAAGGTGAATAATTGGTACTTCTCTATATAAAAGAAAGGCAACCCGGTTTCGAGTTGCCTTTTTTAGTATTTTGTTTTTTGTAGTGAATTCTATATCTTAGAACATAAACAACACGGTGGCTACCAGTCTGTTGTTTGAAACAGAATGGGTATCAATGATTGTTCCATCTGACTTATCTAGTGAACCGTACCATGCAGAACTGAAATTATATTCCACACCGATTTTCCAATGAGGAACATTATAAGTCAGTTCGGCACTGGCACTGATCAATTGATCTACATTTGTACCTGTGCCATACATTTTGGTAACCTCATCGCTGGTGCCTAAATTTTTCATGTAACCAAAGAAAACAGCCGGTTCCATTTTTTGCCATACACAATGTTCAACCAAGAACTGGAGTTGCGGTTGGGGGAATATTCCTGTTCACCTGTTCGTTGGTCTATTGATTTTATGCCATAACCTCCCAGCATAGAAACCTGTGTAAGATTGGAACCTAATATGCTTTTGGCAGCTATATACCATACAGGTGAAGTATATTTCATGTGAACTTCATAAGACAGAGAAGTGATACGTTCATCTACTTTATACACTTTATCCTCTACCACAGACTGAGTACGGGGTTTTAATGAAACCATTTCAATACCTGCACCTACCAACCAGTTGTTACCTTTGTAATCTGCACCGATATAGACTTCCGGGATACAGCTTTCTTTGATGTATTTCTGGCTCTTGCCATCAGGGCCTTGTGACAGATATTGAGATTGCCAGATCGCTGCACCTGTCAACTGTATATCACCTGTCTTGTAGCGGAAACGTATTTGCGGAGCACGGCTGAACGGTTGGAAAGGAGCTCCCATATTCAGATTCAGGATTTGCGGAGCGACGTCACCATACAGCGGATGCCAGGTTTGTCCCAACAGCAAGGACGGTTTTCCCCAGTCTAAGTTCAAATATGCATGGCGCAGGCGAACGGTAGAGAAAGTGGTTCCTGAACCGCGAAAGTCCATTTCCACTTTAGCCGAGGTTTTTGCCCTGCCCAGTTTAGGGCCTTGAACGTCGACTCCCAGACGAGTGTACAAGGTATAGAGCTTCCATTGGCTGTTGCATTCAGGTCTTTTCCGTCTGTATCATATATTTTGTCTTTGGGATACATATAGAAAAGTCCGTCCACAGTTTCTTCGTTGGCACGGCTATTGTAATAAAGATCGGTGCGAACTTGTCCGTAAAACTTATAACTGAAATCTTTGTTTTGGGCAAAACTGCTTGCCGATAGCAGTAAAAGTGTGAATAAGAATGAATATTTTCTCATGATTTAAAGGGTTGTTATAAACATTCGGCAAAATTACATAATTTATTTGAAAAAGGCTGTGTGGTTCCTCATAAAAGTGTCATATCGCGCTTGGATGGAACAGCCTGCATTGAATTGCACAAAAGAAACTGTCCGAAAGCAAAAGATAGCTTCCGGACAGTTGTTTACTTTACTTCTTTCGTGGAATTAATAGATTTCTATTTCATCCAATGCCATTGTACTGGGCACTTCGCTCTTATCATGCGGACTATAGCAATCAATGCCATTACGTATTTTGCCTCCGCTTGTAAATTCTATTTTCACCTTTACAGCTTCTTGTGCCGGGAACTCTATTTCTTCATCGAATCCTTTGAAGGTGTTTTCTTTGATGTCATAGGTAAATTCCTTTTCGGCCACTTTCTCGAATTTATTGCCTGAGGCGGAAACATACACCACAGCTTTGCTTACCGGTAATATATTGCCGGCTGCATTATAAAGCGTACCAAATCTGATTTTACTGATTGTAGCTTTATCAAAGTCTGCCACGAAGGTCACTTTATCATTATTGTCCGGGCGGATACCTACCCATGGAGTGGAAGAGGCATTGTTCCCACGTTTTCCGTTGGTTAGTCCTAAAGTCACCGTATCGGCCCCTAATATGTCATTTTCTCCTAAAATATCCCCCTTCATTCCTTTGGGTTCCGGAGTGATTTCATATTTCTTTCCACTGATTAAATTCTTGTAAAGTTGTTTATGGGTAACTTTACCAATCTGCTTACCGTCAACAAAGGCGGCGGCTTTCAAGTCGTAAGTACCTTCCAATGGGAATGGATGGCTATATAAGCTGGCATTTACAGACGGTTCCTCACCGTGGATTGTATAATAGATTTGTGCTCCCGGATAGAATGTTTCCAGTTCTACATTCAGTACTCCTTCTTTAGTGGAACGGGTATTAATGTTTACATCAAAGAAGTTGAGGCACGGTTTTACCCCCATTATTTCCAGACGTTTGAAATCTTCTACCATGCGGCTGCAGAATGAAGTGAAATTCTTCTCCTTCATCGGAGTCCATCCGGTCTCGGCTATGGCGATTAAACGTGGGAAGATTTGATAGTCACGATTGTCCTCGGTTGGCATATATTCAGCCCAGCAATTAGCTTGTACGCCTATGATGTGTTGTTTTACCAGACTGTCTGCATCAGCCGGTACAGGATTGTAACTGTATGTTTTCTTCAATGTGTTATACCCACCGATAGTGACAGGGGCTATTTCCGGTTCTTCTTGATAATGATCAAGATAAGCGTAAGGATTGGGAGTCATGATGGCATCATGCCCGGCTTTGGCTGCGGTCATTCCGCCTTCCACACCACGCCATGACATTACTGTGGCGTTGGGAGCAAGCCCGCCTTCCAGAATTTCATCCCAACCGATGATGTTGCGTCCTTTGCTGTTCAGGTATTTTTCCGCACGGTTTACGATATAGCTTTGTAACTTCTCTTCTTTGGTATGTTTTCTGCCGTCTACGGGATTAGGAGTGACATCATCTTTAAGCCCTAGGTCTCGTATCAGTTTTTGGCAATGGGAACAATGTTCCCATGCGTATTTGGGGCATTCGTCACCACCTATATGTATATAAGAACTTGGGAATAATTCCACCACTTCGTCCATGACTCCTTCCATAAATTGAAAGAAAGTGTCGGTAGGCAGAATACCTGGTCAAACACACCCCACAGTTTGCAACTTCGTAGGTGCTGTCCGGAGTACAGGATAATTCGGGGTAAGAGGCAATGGCTGCAAGGCATGTCCCGGTAGCTCTATTTCCGGAATGACGGTGATATATTTGCTTTGGGCGTATGCTACCACTTCTTTAATTTCTTCTTGTGTATAGTAACCTCCATGAGGTTTGCCGTCATATTTAAACGGGTAGTGGGTATAGAAATAATCCACCATGGTTTCTGAACGTTGGGAACCGATTTCGGTCAGTTTGGGATACTTTTTGATTTCGATTCTCCAGCCTTGGTCATCCGTAAGATGCCAGTGGAAGGTATTCATCTTATGTACGGCCAATACATCAATGAATTTTTGATGTAATCTATCGATGCAAAATGACGGCATACATCCAGCATTGCTCCGCGATATCGGAACGCCGGAGTATCTTCTATCTCGACGCAAGGTACGCTCCATTCGGCATTGCGTGCTCTTTCCTTGCTATAAATAGCTACCGGCAACAGTTGATACAGAGTTTGCAGTCCGTAATAAAATCCGTTAGGTGTTGATGCTGTAATCTTTATCTGTTGGGGGGTGACTGATAATTTGTAGGCTTCTTTCTCCATACCCGGAATGCTGTCAAAAACAATGGTGGGTACATTTTCATGTAATTCACCACCCGGTTTCAATTTGATACCGGCTACATCCAATACGGTAGTTGATAGACTGGAAGCGATATTTTTCACTTCTTGTGAGGCGTTCACAACGACAGGAACATCGCTGTTCAGATAAAAAACGTCCCGGCTGCTCATTCATAGTAACAGGCAGCGGAACTACATTGTACTCATTGATTACTTCTTTCATTTGGCATCCACACGTTAATAGCCCAACGAAAAAATACTAGCAGACTCTTTTTTTTTCATAATATATCTGTGCTAAGTTTTTAAATAAAGGGGGTATAGAAATTCTTTGCGGACAAAAATAGCAATAAAAACGGAATAAACATGTTTTTCAGAGAGATTAATATGTTTGCAATATAAAAATATTTTTCACAGATTTGTTTCTTTATTGCTAATAGAATGTTATCTTTGTCCGAGTTAACCAATTTATTAATCTGACACACATGACAGCAAATACCCCCAAACGATTGCTCGCTCTTGACATCTTGAGAGGCATCACTATTGCAGGCATGATTCTTGTGAATAACCCCGGTTCGTGGGGGTATGTGTATGCTCCGCTGGAGCATGTCGCCTTTAACGGATTGACCCCCACCGATCTCGTTTTCCCTTTTTTTATGTTCATTATGGGAATCTCGACTTATATTTCTTTGCGGAAATATAATTTTACTTATTCACATGCCACGTTGCGTAAAATAATGAAGCTACAGTCATTATTTTTTGTATCGGTCTATTGTTGAATCTTTTAGCTAAGTCTGTTTTTACACATCATCTGAATTTTGAAGAATGGCGTTATCTGGGAGTCATGCAACGGCTCGCTATAGGATACGGTGTGACCAGTCTGGTTGCTATAACGGTGAAGCATAAATATTTTCCTGCTATCATTTTGGTGACTTTGGCCGCTTATTTTCTTTTATTGGCTACGGGAGACGGCTTCAATCAGTCGGAAACCAATGTTGTGGCTCGTTTTGACGCATGGGCATTGGGCACATCTCATATGTACCATGAGGGCGGAATGGCGTTTGATCCGGAAGGACTGCTGAGTACTGTTCCTGCGGTGTGCCATGTGATGGTAGGATTTTATTGTGGAAAGTTGTTGCTTTCCGCTAAAGATAATGCCGAAAAGATACAGCGGTTGTTTCTGATAGGAACTATACTTACATTTGCCGGCTTTCTGTTAAGTTATGGCTGCCCTATTAATAAAAAAGTGTGGTCGCCTACTTTTGTTATAATAACTTGTGGATTGGCGTCCAGTTTTTTGGCTCTGCTCATTTGGATTATTGATATGAAAGGGTATCAGAACTGGTGTGCTTTTTTCCGGTCATTCGGAGTGAATCCTTTGTTTATTTATGTGTTTGCGGAAACAATGGGAATCGCATTGGGTGCTACGGGCGTGAGTGCCTTTATTTATGAAAAGATGCTGGCTCCGGCATTGGGGGATTATCCCGGCTCATTAGTCTATGCTTTGATCTATATTATATTCTGTTGGAGCATTGTTCATATATTATATAAAAAAGGCATCTATATCAAGATTTAGAAACGGATACAGAAAATTAGTTAGATGAAAGAAACGGGGAATATTTTTATGTCAGAACTGACGGAGGTGTTTAGTAAACGTCAGCAACAGTTTATTCAGTTTGCTTACTCGTACGTCAGGGACAAGGAAGAGGCTGAGGATATTGTAATGGGGGCGTTTACCAGTGTGTGGGAGCACCGGAATGAATTGCGGGAGGATACGAATATTTCCGCATTGTTGTTGACAGCCATAAAAAATCGTTCACTGAATCATTTGCAACACTTGGAGGTACGTATGCGTGCCGAGCAGCATATAGGAGATATACGGCAGAAAGAGCTGGCTTTGCGTATCTCGACTTTGGAGGCTTGTGATCCCGATAAATTGTTTTGTGATGAGATACAGGCTTTGGTGCAGGAAGCTATTAGTGAACTGCCTCCTACAAGCAGGGAGGTGTTTATTTTGAGCCGGATGAAAAATTTACCGAACAAGGAAATTGCTTTGCGACTGGATATTTCTGTAAAGACTGTGGAATTTCATATCACCCGGTCGTTGAAACAGTTGCGGGTGCGGCTGAAAGATTATCAGTTTCTTTGGAGTTTTTTGTAAAAAAAAGCCATACCTCAGTTGTTTAGGTATGGCCTTCTTTTTTATTTCATATACAGGGATTAGAAACTATAATCTGCACTTAAACCGAATACTTTGTTAGTACGGCTGTATACATTTGTTCCGGGTAATCCGGTTCCGTTATAGTTGGTTGACTTCTTGGTATAATCCTCATAATTAGTCCACATATAGCCGACATTCAGATTGAGATGCTTGTTCATTTTTATTTTGGCTCCGACTCCCAAAGAGTAAGAATCACAAGAGAAACTAGTATCTGATTGATAGTTATCTGATAGTCCGTAGTCAGTGATCTGTCCACCACAGCTGAGGGTCAGTTGCTTGGTTACATCAAACTCGATACCTGCCAAGTATTCATTGGTTCCTTTAGTCAGATATTTTTGTTTACCGTTTGCCATACCTGCGTTTTTATCATCATAGAAATGATATTCTACAGAAGCACGAAGTACCGGAAGGAATTCGTAGGCGGCTGCAATGGAGAGCATGGCTGGGATGTCATTGGGAGTATTCACACCGTGTTCGTAGGGGGCTACCATATCTTTGGCACTGGTGGATATTGTAAGTTCTTTGTATTGTTTTCGATATTCAGATTGGTCTTGAACTCATATTTAGCACCGATATTCAGTTTGCCCAATTTAACATCTGCACCGATTACAGGAGTGAGTCCCCAACCTGTTTGGTCACAGTTCAGAGCGAGTGGCAACAGGTTGGTATCTGTTCCTTTCACAATGGCATTTAAGAATCCTTTATAACCGCCTGTAAAATAGTTCATACGTCCTCCACCGAATACAGAAAGCCATTCGGTAGCTTTATAGGATAATCCCAACTGTAAAGAGTAAATATATTGTTTACCATCCATGGCGCTTGTGATATCATACATGCCGGGAACGATTATCGGACTTTGTGGGTTTGCCTGATGTGCTTTCACACTATTCTGAAAAATACCGGCCATGGCCGCAGATTCAAACATAGGCAATCCGTCATCGAAAGATGCTTTTCCACCTCCGGCGGTAATAGCGAAGAAACCTGAAATAGTCCATTTGTCTTTTTTATAGGCTGCAAATAAACTGGGAATAACCGGTGCGGCTGCCGTTCCTTCATAATATTTTTCGAAAGGCTTGTCTGAAACGGTAGGGCCTGTGGCGCTAACCCCGTTGTATGTCATAAAACTGGCATCAATATTTCTAGTCTGATAAGCACTTTGAATGCTCAATCCTACATGGAATCCGTCTTTGGGTAAGAAAGCCAGTCCGGCAGGATTAGACAAAGCACCATCTATTTCTGTAGTAGCACCACGGGATAGCATACGGAGAAAAGCTGCATGTTGATTTGTATTGGTTAAAATACCTCCTGCGAAAGTTGAATTTGAAACGATTAGCGTCGCTGCGCTAATTAATAATAGTTTCTTCATTTATTACTTAATTTTTTTGTTTGCGGGCGCAAAGGTAGGATAAAATAACACGCGGACAAACCTTTTGTGCAATTATTTGCATAATCTAATTGAAAAAATCAACTGTTTCAGTAGAAACTATTTAATTTTCTTCGTTTATTTCAGAAGGCTTTTGACCCATGATTTTCTGAGTGTTTTTAGCTGTTGAGTGCCTTGTGGATTACTTGTGGACGAACTTTTTTTAATTAATTCTTTGTCTTATAGTAGGTTAATGCCTATGCTGTGGACAAGTTGTGGACTTATCGTGGATTTTCTACCTTATTATATTAAAACAAAGAAAGAAACAAAGAAAAACTCCCTTAAGGGTTCTTTGAAAAAACGTCCGTCATGTTCTGTCAACGCTCGGGTCGTTTTTTTCAAACTATGCTGGAAACTTTTGCCAACTATGCTGGAAGTTCCCGGAAGTTTCCAGCATAGTTTGGACATGATATGCCTTTTGTTCCGGAATGGTTATTTCCAGGAATAAATTCTTTGCCTGTTTACAGATTCTTCACCACATTCAGCATGGTGGATTGAGAAGAATGTTGTATCTTTGTAACCCTTTTACGCAATACAAATTTTTTATATGTATACTAACAAAGAAATATGGAACGTGAGTTATCCGATTTTTCTCGGATTATTAGCGCAAAACATTATAAATGTGACGGATACGGCTTTCCTGGGTAGAGTGGGGGAAGTCGAACTGGGAGCTTCCGCCATGGGTGGATTGTTTTATATCTGTGTCTTTACTATTGCTTTTGGCTTTAGTATCGGTTCACAAATTTTGATTGCCCGTCGTAATGGTGAAGGGCGTTACAAAGATGTAGGCCCTGTGATGATACAGGGAGGGACATTCTTGCTGGGGCTGGCGGTGCTCATGTTCGGGCTGACTCATCTGTTGGCTCCATCTGTTGTCCGTCTGCTCATCTCATCTGATTCCATTTTTGACGCCACCATGGAATTCCTCAACTGGCGTATCTTTGGTTTTTTCTTCGCTTTTATCAACGTGATGTTCCGTGCGCTGTATATTGGCATTACACGTACTAAAGTGCTGACGATGAATGCGGTGGTCATGGCATTGGTGAATGTGTTGTTGGACTATATTTTGATTTTCGGTAAGTTTGGAATGCCGGAGATGGGGATTAAAGGAGCAGCTATCGCTTCGGTGATGGCTGAAGCCGCTTCATTGGCTTTCTTCTTGATTTATACCTACGCAAAGGTGGATTTTAAGAAATTCGGCTTGAATCACTGGCAGAAGATTGATTTCTCTTTATTGGGAAGGATTCTGAGTATATCGTGTTTTACCATGGTACAATATTTTTTGGCCATGGCTACTTGGTTTGTCTTTTTCATCGCGATAGAACGGTTGGGGCAACGCGAGCTGGCGATTGCCAATATCGTACGTAGTATCTATATCGTGATGCTCATTCCGGTTCAGGCACTATCTACTACTACCAATTCCTTGGTCAGCAATCTGATCGGTGCGGGAGGGATAGCCCATGTCATACGCTTGATTTGGCGTATCGCACGGATGTCGTTCTTCATCATGATAGTCTGTGTGGCCATAGTGGTACTTTTCCCTCATGCTATGCTTTCGGTTTATACCAATGAGCAGGCCTTGCTGGTGGAATCCGTGCCTTCGTTGTATGTCATTGCTGTGGCAATGGTCATCGCATCGGTGGCTAATGTCTATTTCAATGCCATTTCGGGAACTGGAAATACGCAGGCTGCTCTGATACTTGAAATGGGGACTTTGGTGTTCTATACCCTTTACATTCTGTGGATAGGCATGGTAGTGAAAGCACCGGTTTCGGTTTGTTTCTCCATAGAGGTGGTGTACTATAGTTTGTTACTGCTTAGCAGCGTTATTTACTTGAAAAAAGCAAAATGGCAGAATAAAAAGATATAAGGTTCATAAGTTTTTTGTATTTTTGCACCCTGTTGTTATTCTGAAGGTTAGTAAAGAATGACAGGCAATCATAATTCGTAATTTATAATTAAAGATATATGTTCGATAATTTAAGTGAGAGACTGGAACGGTCTTTTAAGATTCTGAAAGGTGAGGGAAAAATCACCGAGATTAATGTAGCGGAAACGTTGAAGGATGTGCGTAAAGCTTTGTTGGATGCTGACGTGAACTATAAGGTCGCCAAAGGCTTTACTGATACAGTGAAAGAAAAAGCTTTAGGGCAGAATGTGCTTACGGCTGTGAAGCCCAGCCAGTTGATGGTAAAGATTGTACATGATGAACTGACCGCATTGATGGGTGGTGAAACTGCCGAATTGGTGTTGGAAGGTCGTCCGGCAGTTATCCTGATGTCAGGTCTGCAAGGTTCCGGTAAGACTACTTTCTCCGGTAAGCTGGCCCGTATGCTGAAAACCAAGAAGAACCGTAAGCCGCTGTTGGTGGCTTGTGACGTCTATCGTCCCGCTGCTATCGAACAGTTAAGAGTATTGGGAGAACAAATCGAGGTTCCTGTATATAGTGAGTTGGACAGCAAGAATCCGGTGCAGATTGCATTGAACGCTATTCATGAAGCAAAAGCGAAAGGGTATGATTTGGTCATTGTCGATACAGCCGGCCGTCTGGCTATCGATGAGCAGATGATGAACGAGATTGAGGCTATCAAGAAAGCGATAAATCCGGATGAAACTTTGTTTGTGGTCGATTCAATGACCGGTCAGGATGCGGTGAATACAGCTCGTGAGTTTAATGAACGTCTGGACTTTAACGGCGTCGTGCTGACCAAGTTGGATGGTGACACCCGTGGCGGTGCTGCTCTTTCTATCCGTACCGTGGTAAACAAGCCTATCAAGTTTGTGGGTACCGGCGAAAAGTTGGATGCTATCGACCAGTTCCATCCTGCACGTATGGCAGACCGTATTCTCGGCATGGGTGATATCGTGTCTTTGGTAGAGCGTGCGCAGGAGCAATATGACGAGGAAGAGGCAAAGCGTCTTCAGAAGAAGATTGCCAAGAATCAGTTCGACTTTAATGATTTCTTGAGCCAGATTCATCAGATTAAGAAGATGGGTAATTTGAAAGAACTTGCATCCATGATTCCGGGTGTGGGGAAAGCTATCAAAGATATTGATATCGATGATAATGCGTTCAAGAGTATTGAAGCGATTATTTATTCCATGACTCCGCAGGAACGTACAAATCCTGAAATTCTGAACGGAACGCGCCGTACACGTATAGCCAAAGGTAGTGGAACCAGCATTCAGGAGGTAAACCGTCTGTTGAAACAGTTTGACCAGACTCGCAAGATGATGAAGATGGTGACCGGCAGTAAGATGGGTAAGATGATGCCGAAACTTAAAAAGTGATGCTTAAATAAACAGATAAGGGAGAAAGTGTGAAACTTTCTCCTTTTTTTATTATGCTGCATGGCTGATTTATACTACATTTGTTGCTCAATGAATAATTTATAAGTAAATAGATAGTATGCAACTAATTGATGGAAAAGCTATTTCGGAACTGGTGAAGCAGGAAATTGCTGCGGAAGTTGCCGAATCGTGGCTAAAGGTGGCAAGCGTCCCCATTTAGCTGCAATTCTCGTCGGACACGACGGAGGAAGTGAAACATACGTAGCGGCCAAGGTAAAGGCTTGTGAGGTATGTGGTTTCAAATCCAGTCTGATTCGCTATGAAGCGGATGTGACGGAAGAAGAATTATTGGCAAAGGTCAGAGAACTGAATGAGGATGCTGAGTGGATGGTTTCATTGTACAGCTCCCTTTGCCGAAACATATTTCCGAGCAGAAAGTGATTGAAACCATTGACTATCGGAAAGATGTGGATGGTTTTCACCCTATCAATGTAGGCCGTATGTCCATTGGTCTTCCTTGCTATGTATCTGCTACTCCTAACGGTATTCTTGAATTGCTGAAGCGTTACAACATTGAAACCCAAGGAAAAAAATGTGTGGTATTGGGCCGCAGTAACATTGTAGGTAAGCCTATGGCAAGTCTGATGATGCAGAAGGCTTATCCGGGTGATGCCACTGTAACTGTTTGTCACAGCCGCAGCAAGGATTTGGTAAAAGAATGTCAGGAAGCTGACATTATCATTGCTGCACTGGGTCAGCCTAATTTTGTAAAGGCTGAGATGGTGAAAGAAGGTGCGGTCATTATTGATGTAGGTACTACCCGTGTGCTGGATGCTACAAAGAAATCCGGATTCAAACTGACCGGGGATGTGAAATTTGATGAAGTGGCTCCCAAATGTTCTTATATCACTCCGGTGCCGGGCGGTGTGGGACCTATGACGATTGTATCTTTAATGAAGAATACGTTGCTGGCTGGAAAAAAGGCCATTTACAAATAAGTGCCACATGCTTTGCGAAGCTTGCTGGATAAAAAGAATGTGTCAAAAGTTTGGTAATGCTTACAGGATAAGCTGACCTGCTTTTGACACACTTGTTTTCATGAACAAAAGTTATGCCTGTTTTTCGGACTTACCTGTAAAATTATAAGGAAGGATTTTCGCTCTTAAAAGATTATTTTGTTCTTCGGAATGACTATATTTTCGGGAGTGTCCTTGATGTATAGGTCTTTCTCGCTGGGAAGTTCGGGACATTTATGCCCTCATGCTCTCACTGCATGTATAATAGGTTTATTATAAAAGATTTAGATGGTGAGGGTAAAAAATATTGCTCTCACTTATGCTCTTATGCCCTCATTATATTTTGAAGCTGAATTTTGCATAAGAGGCTTGAAAACAGTTATATATATTCTTTTTATAGGCTATTCCGTTTTGATGTAAAGTAGGCTATTTTTAGGCTTTTTTTCTTGTAAGAAGTGCGCATAGAGGATTTGTACCTTTATGGAATATGGCGGATTCCGGTTGTGGTAAAAAAGATCAGGTCATTTTTAAAAAAGGTGACGAGCTTTTTTTAAAAAGGCCGCCGTCTTTTTTTAAAAACGTCTTTGGTCTTTTTTTTTAAATGTCCTTGTCTTTTGGACTGGTGGTTGGCATGCTTGCTGACGTGGTTTCTGTTGGGGTCATTGTCATCAATAAGGCATGTGTGTGATATATAAAGATTTGTTGCAAATGCTTGTAGACCCTCTTTCTAATTTTTATTTGTATTATTCGCTTGAAAAAAACGATGGTACTGCTGTTTCAGAACGGGTACAGGTTAGTGAAGCCTGTTGGCACAGTTCGGGGTTGCTCCTACGGAATTCAAGCGTATGAAAACTGTAAATTAGTGTAGAACTTTGTTCTTTACGAATTTTTCCTATCTTGTACCCTTTAATATTAGAATAGATGAAACAGATCTTCATTCTTTTTTTGCTATGGTTTGGTTTGTCGCTATCGGCGCAAGATCAGATCTCTTTGTTGTTTGTCGGTGATTTGATGCAACATCAGGCTCAAATTGATGCAGCCAGGCAAGGAGACGGGTATAATTATAATGATTGTTTCCGTCATGTGAAGAAAGAAATAAGTGAGGCGGATATGGCTATAGGGAACTTGGAGGTGACATTGGGAGGAAAGCCTTATAGAGGGTATCCGGTGTTCAGTGCTCCGGACGAATATCTTTATGCCATAAAGGAAGCCGGATTTGATGTATTGCTGACCGCTAACAATCATTGTCTGGATAAGGGGAAACTGGGGCTGGAACGTACTATCCTGATGCTGGATTCTTTGAAAATACATCATGCTGGGACCTATAGGAACCCGGAAGAACGCCATAGGAACTACCCGTTATTGATTGAGAAAAATGGTTTTAGAATTGTATTGTTGAACTATACTTATGGAACGAATGGCTTGAAGACTGATGCTCCGAATATGGTTAATTATATTAATCGGGAACAGATAAAAAAAGATATTCTTGATGCGCGCAGGAAACTTCCTGATGTTATTATAGCCTGTATGCATTGGGGAGTGGAATATTGTTCGTTCCCTGAACGATCGGAGCGTGAACTGGCTGGCTGGTTGATTGGACAAGGAGTTGATCATGTAATAGGTTCGCATCCGCATGTACTCCAGCCTATGGAAATTGTAAAAGACTCCCGGACTCCTGCCCGGCATGTCATTGTTTATTCATTAGGTAATTTTATCTCAAATATGTCGAAAGAAAAAACGGATGGAGGAGCTATGGTGAGATTGAAGTTGCAACGGATTTTTCGAATAACTCGTTTAGTGAATTGTGAATATGCGTTGGTTTGGACTTCGAGACCAGTTTTAAGTAAAAAAAAAGAACTTTGAATTATATCCTGTTACTTTTATAAATAAATCCATTCATAATGAGGAACTTAATGTGATGAAACGTTTCTTGAAAGGAACTGAGAATTTATTAGGGAAATCGAATGGAGGCATAAAAGAGTATTTTTTTGAATAATTTTTCCTCAAAAAGTTTGCGGATATAAAAAAAACAGTACCTTTGCATCGCTTTCGAAAGGAAAGCCTAACATGGTGACTATAGTTCAGTCGGTTAGAGCGTCAGATTGTGGTTCTGAATGTCGTGGGTTCGAATCCCACTAGTCACCCTTTAACATATGAAAGGTTCTGTAAATCTAATGATTTATAGAACCTTTTTTCAGTTTTTATATCTATTAGTGTATTATCATGGTGATAAATTTAAAAGATAATAGCGAAAAGGATAAGTATATCTTGGAGTTGTTCCGGACATCTCCCAAGGAGGCTTTTCGTTTATTATTTGATGCTTATCACATGAAATTATGTATATATGCAGTGCAACTGACCGATTCTTTTGAGATGGCTGAAGATATTGTGCAGGATTTCTTTATCTATTTTTGGGAGAAGAAATATTACTTGAAAATAAATCAAAATCTTCGTTACTATCTTTATTTGTCTGTGCGGAATGCGGCAATCAATACTTACAGAAAATAACATGTTATCTATGGAGGAACTCTCAGGTCTTGATATGAGTATTCCTGAAGAGTCTATAGATGAAGAGGAGCAAGAGGAACGAA
>ENA-OQER01000076-OQER01000076.1-human-gut-metagenome-genome-assembly--contig:-NODE-76-length-48637-cov-9.280994_pt1 | contig 48637 bp, 55 predicted proteins | sample MGYA00242797_ERZ504639 | MGnify/ENA primary metagenome ERZ504639 (study PRJEB26092, sample SAMD00036306) | human gut metagenome | host: Homo sapiens | study: EMG produced TPA metagenomics assembly of... | reverse complement strand
TTTTTTTTTGAAAAAAAAAATGCTCAAAAAACTTGCAAGTTTCAAAAAAATATGCCTACTTTTGCAACATGAAAAAATCTCCTGGCTGGAGATATGATAAAAAACAATAAGAACTGAGTGGTCATAAAAAACCACACGATATATAAGAACAATAAAATAACTGTTCTAGGAGAACCTTTGAAAGAGAACGAAGAACTTTTCTAAAAGTGCAGACTCTTTTCATCAAACGGGACTCTTGATTCGATATAGAGAATTAATTAATAACTTCCTGCCGAAAGGCTGCTCAGGATCAAGCTGACCAGGCTGTTAAGGATGCCGCAGCTGCAGCTACTACAGCTAACGCTGCCGCTAAACAAGCTGACTTCGTGAAGGCTCTGGAGCGCATTGGTAACTTGGAAACAAGCCGAGTTACAGCAGACAAGTTGGATGAGAAGCTCACTCAACTCAAAGAAGAACTCCTCGGTGCTGATGGTGACAAAGAGACTATCGGTAGCTTGACTGTTAAGGTTAACGCATACAAGGGTGCTGTTGAGGAGTTGTATTCTGCAGTAACTAGCGTTGAGCTCGTTGAAACATATTCTGGTGTTAACGGATTGACGTGCAAATGGACTTCAGAAACAAAAGATGAGATGGCACCTCTACCTCTCACAGTAAATATGATTCATGGTTTGATTTCAGACGACTCTAAGTTTGGTGATGAGAATGGTAATGACGCTAAGCCTGTTGTTGAGTACGTTAAGGGTAAGGATATCGATGTGAAAGACGATGCTTCTATTGTAGTTCGCGTAAACCCAGTTAACGCTAACCTCACAAAGGGTGCTAAGATTATCCTGTTGAACTCTAAGGGTGAAACCTTGAGGACATTGTTAAGGTAGGTACTCCTTCTAAGTTCGACAAGTTGATTACTACTCGTGCTGCAGCTACTGTCAACACTGGTCTTTGGAAGCTCCCTCTCTCTGTAGCAGAAGGCGTTTCAGAGGAAGACTTCAAGAAGGCAGTTACAGTAAAAGATGAGGGTGGTAATGATAAATATATCCTCTATGCTGTAGCTATCAACAACACTGTTGATTCTAAGGCAGAGGCAGCTGCTGACCGCTACGTAGTGTCTACTTACGATGTTCAGCCTACTTACAGTAAGTTCGAGCCTAGCAACGATTTCACATTCAAGGTTGGTGGTAAGAATGTTGGAGAAATCCACAACCGTTGGACTGGTGAAAAGATTTCTGGCGAAAACAGCAATTTCAAAAGCGATAAGAATCCTGAGCTTGCTTGGGCAAAAAAAGCTGCCGCAGAGCCAGTTTTGGAAGGCGAGACGAAGAACGTTGAGAACGCAGATGTGAATAGTGAACGAAAAGATGTCCGATATGAGAAGAGTCTCTTGCAGGTTGAAGTTGGTAAGCCATTCTCTATCACTGATTTGAAGACTTTAGAAAATAAGGCTGCGGATTATTACTATGTAGTACTCGACAAGGATAATGCTATCGAGTCTGGTGTTTCTGAGCTCAACGCTTGGAATAGCTATGTAATTGATGGTTTGAACAAGGTTGTTCCTGCAAGCGAGAACTTGGCTCTTACAATCAAGACCGAGGCTGCAAACCACGACATCATCGGTTTCCGTGTATATGCAGTAAACAAGGATGGTAAGTTGCTCGACCCAGATGGTAAGGCCTTCTACGTAGTTGTAGGTGAGAACTATACATCAGGTATCGTAGGTAACTTGGATGCAGTAACCAAGATTACAGAGAAGAAGGACTTCAGCCAATTGAGGGTGTAGATTATAGTGAAAAGTGGGCTTTAGTAGATGACAACAATGCATGTCCTCTTGAAACGAAGCCTAAATTCACTGCTGTTTATTACGACAAGGATGGCAAAGAGACTGACAAGATAGCTGAGGCTACAAAGATTGCCTTCACGGTTGACGACCCAGGCCTCATCGCTGATGGTGCAACAGTTTCATTGAAGAAAACTTTGTGGAAGAATACTGATAACAACAAGTATGAGGTAGGTACCGTAACAGCTACATACACCAAGGTTCTGCCTAAGGCATTCCCTGCTGACATCACATTCCGTCCAGCACAGGAAACAGGTAAGGGTACTGGTTACTTCATCGCTTACATGAAGCCAGAAAAGGGCTACCCAGTAACCCAAAAGAGCGATAAAGGTACTGTAGACTTGCATAACGTATTCTATAAGCTCGATGATAACGTTAGTTTCGAAATCGCAGACGCAGCTAAGGATGCAAATAACAAGTTGACAAGTCTTAAGGTAGACAAGACCAACAAGTTTGTTGCGACAGTTGCTGCTAAGGACTTCATCAACTCAACGACAAAGCATGCTGTTACAGCTAAGTACAACTATGGTCCGATTAGTTGCGTTAAGAATGATAAGGGCGTGTGGGAAAAGATTGATCACACTGTAGACTACGGTAAGAGTCTGTCAGTTACATTCGCTTGCTGGCATTCTGCAAGCAGCTATTCTTGGACAAAACAGCCATCACTCCAGTGGAAGGCTACTGCAAATAAAAACGAGATAGCCATCGAGAACATTCTTGTTAAGAATACATATAACAATGATTTCTTCGGTGGTAACTTTAAGCAGCTCTTGACTAGCCAGTATCTGGAGGTTAAGCCTAGTTCAGCTCACTTGACATACGAAGGTCAGGAAGACCCATACTTCAAGGTTGAAGTTGATGCCACTAACGGTAAGTTCATCTTTACACAGACAGGTACCCAGGAAGAGAACGCTCCAACAGTTGATCACACAGAAAACTTGGAGTTCGTTGTTGTTGATGCTTATGGTCATCAGGTACCACTGTCATTCAAGGTTACTATCAAGCGTCCAGCTTCTAAGTAATTATTGCGACAACAAGAATCGGTTAGATTCTAAAACATTACTATAATACTGAGGGGGACGTTCATCTGAACGTTTCCCTCTTATTTTTAAACAATAAGGAAAGAAGAATATGAGAAAATCATTTCTTTATATGGTTGTTTTCACCTTATTGCTGGTTCTAGGAATCAGCAGTTGTGGAAAGCCTGAACTTAAAAAGATAAGAGGCATCGTGAAAAATGTTCGCGTTGATGATGATACTCTAAAGAACCTCACCGTTATGGAAGGAGAAGATTCTATCGTATTTAATCTCAACGAGGTTCGTTACAACAATGGAGTGATGCTTCCTAATGATTCTGTTATTGTTGACTACATAGATGGAAAGAATGACACAGCTCGAGCTTTAGTAGTAACTGTACTTCCCAAAAAAGCTGTAACAATCAATCCAGAAGACAACCAGAGCAAGAAACTCATTACAGCTCCCATAAAAAGCAATTAATTATCAGTTTTAAACTTATCAGACATGGAAAATTATAAGTTTATCATTGTATCTGCTATGCTCGCCCTCGGCACTTCAGCCGTGGCACAAGCCACCTATACCGATAAGGACGGCAATGAGTATCAATTCAAGAAGCACTTCTACCTCGATATTCAGGGAGGTGGACAGTATACACTGGGCGAGGCTAAGTTCAAGGACTTACTCTCTCCTAATATTCAGGGAGCTATTGGCTATCAATTCTCTCCAGTTTTCGGACTCCGTGCTCAGATGAACGGACTCTGGAGCAAGGGCGGCTGGGCTGGTTTCCGCTCCAAAGTGGGAGAAAAGCCTTACAACGCCAAATATAAGTTTAAATATATAGCTCCTGGTGTAGATTTCATGTTCAACCTCTCCAACCTTTTCTGTGGCTGGAACCCGAACCGTGTGTTTAATATAAGTGCTTTCGCTGGCGGTGGTATCAACTGGGCTGGCGGCAACCAAGAGATAAACGACATCGCTGCCACGCTTGAGAACCTCAACGACTATAACTTGGAATATCTCTGGCAGGGAAAGAAGGTTCGCCCTTACGGCAGAGCAGGTATCGACCTGGAATTCAAGGTAAGCAAGGCTGTGAGCATCATGCTCGAAGCAATGCCAACATGATTTCAGACAAGTACAACTCTAAGAAGGCAGATAACCCTGACTGGTACTTCAATGCACTGGCAGGTGTACGCATCAACCTGGGTAAGAGCTATACCAAGAAGCTAAGCCGGTAGAGGAACCTGCTCCGGCACCAGCTCCTGAGCAGGAATATGTAGCTCCTAAGCCAGAGTCTAAGCCAGCTCCTGTAGAGAAGAAGGTAGAGGAGATTCGCCGTGACATCTTCTTCACCATCAATTCTTACAAGATTGCTCCTTCTGAGGATGCTAAGATCCGTGAGGTGGTTGACTTCCTGAACAAGAACACAGAGGCAAAGGTTGTAGTAACCGGCTATGCTGACAAGGGTACAGGCAATGACGTCATCAACGACCGCATCGCTGCCAAGCGAGCAGCAGCTGTGGTTGGGATGCTGACAAAGATATATAATATACCTTCAGAGCGCATTACAGAAGAATCTAAGGGTGCACGTGTGCAGCCTTTTGCAGAAAACGCAAAGAACCGTGTAACGATCATGATCGCTAAGTAGTACGGTAAGTTTATAATGCGACAACCAATTATTTTAATTGGTGGCGGGGCATCCTCAGGGTGCCCCGTTTTTCGTTCTGATATCCCTTCCTTCTCCTGCTCATTTTGTTATTTTTTCACCATTTCTTGCAGTTTCTCAATATTTTGTTGTACCTTTGCAATGTATTAAAAAATAAGCGATTATGGGACGAGCTAAAAGAATACCTTACGGAGTGTCTGACTTCATCGACATCATTGAGAGAAATCAATATTATGTCGATAAGACTATGTATATACCTAAGTTAGAGGATGAGCCTGATGCCTTGTTCTTTATTCGCCCTCGCCGTTTTGGCAAGAGCTTGTTTATCAGTATGCTGAGGGCTTATTATGACATCAAACGAAAAGATAAGTTTGATAAGTTGTTTGGCAACCTTTGGATAGGTTCGCATCCTACAGAAAATCAGGGAAAGTATCAAGTCTTGTTTCTTGATTTTTCCAAGATAGGAGGTTCGATAGACCAATTGGAAGAAAACTTCAATGCCTATTGCAATGAATGTATTGATAGCTTTATCGAAACTTATCAGGAGTATTATCCCGAACGAGTAGTGGAAAGTGTGTTGAAGGCAAAAACTGCTGCCAGAAAGTTGAATGCCATTGGGATTGCTGCAGAGAAAAAGAATCTTCCACTTTATCTTATAGTAGATGAGTATGACAACTTTACCAATGTTGTGCTCAATGAGCAGGGGGAGGAAGTGTATACGGCTCTTACCCATGCCAGTGGTTTTTATCGGGAGATTTTCAAGGTGTTTAAGGGAATGTTCTCTAAAATCTTTATGACAGGCGTAAGTCCTGTTACACTGGATGATTTGACCAGTGGATTCAACATCGGATGGCATATCTCTACCAAGCCTGCCTTTAATCAAATGCTTGGTTTCTCTACCGAAGATGTAAGAGGTCTCTTCACTTATTATAAGGAGAATGGGGAAATTCGACCGGATAGTGATGTGGAGGCTATCATAAAAGAGATGAAACCATGGTATGACAACTATTGTTTCTCTAAGAGTGCGTTGAAGACTCAGAGTAAGGTTTTCAACAGCGATATGGTGTTCTATTATTTGCGAAATTATCGTGAGACAGGTGAAGGACCAGAGAATATGATGGATCCTAATACCAAGACAGATTATGGCAAGATGAAGAAATTACTGCAGCTTGATAAACTGGATGGCGACCGTAAGGGCGTTCTGCGTACCATCATCGAGAATGGAAAAATAATAGGTAATATTGAGGAAAGTTTTCCTGCCAAATTGTTGGTAAGACCACAGATATTTATCAGTCTTCTGTTCTATTATGGAATGTTAACAATAAAGGGAACACGCGGAGACCAGCTGGTGCTTGGCATTCCAAATAATAATGTTCGCAAGCAATACTATACCTATCTGCTGGAGCAATATGACGAAATCTGAAACCGGTATGCCGATGCTCCAAGAGTAGAAGCCTTGCGTCAAGGTACCAAACTCCATAAGATAATTATGCAGTTTGAGGGGTATCAGTTGAGGAAGATAGATGAAATTGATTAAAGAAGATAAGCATTTTGTCTCTTAAACTCTGGGTTTTGGTTAATTTTACATCTTTTTTTCCTCATTCTCATTATTTTGTTGTACCTTTGCAGCTAAAATAATAATAAATTGCAAAAAAATGGGAAAGATTATATTGACGGGCGACCGTCCTACAGGTAAACTTCACCTGGGTCATTACATCGGCTCTCTGCAGCGCCGAGTACAACTTCAGAACGCTGGCGACTTCGACAGAATGTTCGTTTTCATGGCAGATGTTCAGGCTTTGACTGATAATGCCGACAATCCTGAGAAAATTCGCCAGAACATTACAGAGGTGGCTCTTGACTATCTCTCTGCGGGCCTCGACCCACAGAAGTGTACACTCTATATCCAGAGTATGATTCCAGAGTTGGCTGAGTTGACTACCTATCTGATGAACCTCATCAGCGTATCGCGTGTTCAGCGTAACCCAACCGTGAAGACTGAGATCAAGATGCGTAATTTCGAAGCAAACATTCCGCTCGGTTTCTTCTGCTATCCTGTGAGTCAGGCTGCCGACATCACCGCTTTCAAGGCTACAACCGTGCCTGCCGGTGAGGACCAGGAGCCTATGCTGGAGGTAACCCGCGAGTTGGTTCGCCGCTTCAACCAGACTTATGCACCTGTATTGGTAGAGCCGGAGATTCTGCTTCCAGAGATTGCCTGCTGCCGTCGTCTTCCTGGAACTGACGGTAAGGAGAAGATGAGTAAGAGTCTCGGCAACTGCATCTACATGAGCGACGATGAGAAGACCGTTTGGAAGAAGGTGAAGAAGATGTCTAATGGTGAGCCACGTATGAGCATGGAAGAGCCGGGACATCTGGAGGCAATGCCGTGTTCACCTATCTCGAGGCATTCTCTACTCCTGAGGACTTCGCTGAATTCTGGCCAGAGTTCAAGACTTTGGATGAGTTGAAGGAGCAGTATGTGAAGGGTGGTATCGGTGACGGCACCTGCAAGAAGTTCCTGAACAGCGTCATCAACAAGATGCTCGACCCAATCCGTGCCCGCCGTCATGAGTTTGAGCAGGATATTCCTGAGGTATTCAATATCCTGAAGAAGGGTAGCGAGGATGCCCGTGAGTTTGCAGCCCAGACCATGGATGAGGTTCGCAAGGCTATGCGTATCGACTATTTCAGCGATGCTGCCTATATTGAGGAGCAGGCTGCGAAATATAAAATTTAATGTTGAATAAACGAATATTACAATTAGCGGTGCCGTCGATAATATCCAATATCACGGTACCGCTTTTGGGTTTGGTTGATGTCGCTATCGTCGGGCATATCGGCGATGCGGCTTACATCGGAGCCATTGCCGTAGGGTCGATGCTATTCAATGTCATCTACTGGCTTTTCGGATTCCTGAGAATGGGAACCAGCGGAATGACTTCGCAGGCTTTGGGAAGGAGAGATTTGGCTGAGGTGCTGAGGCTCCTGGTGCGCTCTCTCAGTATCGGTGTGGGGATAGGAGTGCTGTTCTTCGTTCTCCAGAAATGGCTGATAGGCTGCGGACTCTGGGCGATGTCGCCGGAAGCGGATGTCGTGGAACTGGCACGAAGATACTGTTATGTATGTATCTGGGGAGCCCCGGCAGTGCTCGGACTCTACGGATTTACGGGCTGGTTTATCGGTATGCAGAACACGCGCATTCCGATGATAGTATCGCTGACGCAGAATGTGGTGAACATCATAGCCTCTCTGCTGCTGGTCTTTGTCGGCGGTATGACGGTAGAAGGTGTGGCGCTCGGAACGGTCATTGCCCAATGGTGGGGATTCCTGATGGCATGTCTGTTCTATCGCATCTGTTATCGCCGGTTAAGCAAGTATGACTATCGCCGGCATCTCTTTGCTGCCGAACCGCTGAAGCAGTTTTTCTCGCTCAATAAGGATATCTTTCTCCGCACCCTCTGTCTGGTGGCGGTCAACCTCTTCTTTACGGCGGCAGGTTCCAGGGAGAGTACCATCGTGCTGGCTGTGAATACGCTGCTGATGACGCTCTTTACCATCTTCTCTTATTTTATGGATGGTTTTGCCTATGCAGCAGAGGCGTTGAGCGGCAAGTATTATGGAGCCCGCAACATGGGGGCATTTCGCGAGGTGGTTAGAAGGACGATGGGTTTTGGAGCTGTCGTGGCAGTAGGTTTCACCTTATTATATATAGTGGGTGGCGAGAATTTCCTCTCTTTGCTCACGAGCGATAAGCAGGTGATAGCTGCATCGGGCGAATATTTCTGGTGGGCTGTGCTGATTCCGCTGTCTGGCATGTCGGCATTCGTCTTCGATGGCATCTTTGTAGGCATCACTCAGTCTAAGTCGATGCTCTGTTCTACCGCCGTAGCCTCGGTTTCGTTCTTCGGTCTGTTCTTTGGCTTGCATCCTTTCCTGGGCAATCATGCCCTGTGGTTGGCCTTCATTCTCTACCTCTTGTTAAGGGGAATCGTACTGCTTGTCATTTATCGTAAAAAACTGCGGTAAATGGCAAATTGTGTTTTTATAGAATATTTTAGTAGAAATAATGCACATCTTTCATAAAAATTGCACACTGAATTATAGTGTGCGCATTTTTGTGAAAAACTACATTAATATAGTTTAAATCTTAGGCTTATATTCTTTTTCTTAGCCGAAAATTAGTAATTTCGCAGAGCAAAACTTAAAAAGAAAAGAGTAAATGACAGCAGAAGAATATTATCAGCAAGGTAACGCCTGGCGCAAGCAGGGTGACTTTAAGCGTGCCCTCGACTGCTATATGGAGCCATTGCCCTCGATCCGGAGAGCCCTGCCGTAGCAGCCAAGGAGATGCTGGATGATATCATGAGCTTTTATTGCAAAGACTACTACAATCCATAACAACCGACATGTGGACAGCAGGAGCTTTGTTTACTCCAATGGTAAAGATAATTAGTAAGAAATTAGAATATGAGTAAGATTAAAGGGGCTATTGTAGTCGACACCGGGCGTTGCAAGGGATGCTCGCTCTGTGTGGAGGCTTGTCCTCAGCATGTCATCGCATTGGCAGAGAAAAAAGTCAATGTGCATGGTTACCGTTATGTAGAGGCAGCTGTACCTGATGCGTGTGTTGGTTGCACTTCGTGCGCCATCGTGTGTCCGGACGGCTGTATCACTGTTTATCGTAAGAAGGAGGACTAAATAATGGCAAATCAGGAAGTTACATTAATGAAAGGCAATGAGGCGATAGCCCATGCCTGTATCAGATGTGGTGTGGATGGTTTCTTCGGCTATCCTATCACACCTCAAAGTGAGATTATAGAGACGCTGGCTCTGCTCAAGCCATGGGAAACATCAGGTATGGTGGTTCTGCAGGCTGAAAGTGAGGTGGCGGCTATCAACATGGTTTATGGTGGCGCCGGTGCCGGTAAGCGTGTCATTACCACTTCTTCAAGTCCGGGTGTGGCTTTGATGCAAGAGGGTATCTCTTACATGGCAGGTGCTGAGATTCCGGGCGTTATCGTCAATGTGCAGCGTGGCGGTCCGGGTCTGGGTACCATCCAGCCATCCCAGAGTGATTATTTCCAGGCTACCCGCGGTGGTGGTAACGGCGACTATAATGTGATTGTGCTGGCTCCTGCTTCTGTTCAGGAGATGGCTGATTTCGTTGATCTCGCCTTTACGCTTGCCTTTAAGTATCGCAATCCTGCGATGATTCTGAGCGATGGTGTCATTGGTCAGATGATGGAGAAGGTGGTTCTGCCTCCTGTCAAGCCTCGACGTACCGAGGAGGAGATTGCGAAGGAATGTCCTTGGGCTACCATCGGCCGTCCGAAGAATCGTCCAGTCAACATCATGACCTCTCTGGAACTCAAGCCTGAGGTGATGGAGGAGCGCAATATTGCTCTTCAGGAGAAATACAGAAAAATCCGTGAAACCGAGGTTCGTTATGAAACCGAGCAGATGGATGATGCCGACTATGTTATCGTAGCCTTCGGTAGTGCGGCACGTATTGCCGAGAAGAGCATCGAGAGTGCGCGTGAGCAGGGCATCAAGGTAGGATTGTTCCGTCCTATCACCCTCTGGCCTTTCCCTGAAAAGGAGATTCATGAACTCGCCAAGACCAAGAAGGGCATTCTGGTTGTAGAAATCAATGCCGGTCAGATGGTTCAGGATGTGCGACTGGCTGTGAATGGTCAGACTCCTGTGGAGCACTTTGGTCGTCTGGGCGGTATCGTACCGGAGCCGGAGGAAATCGTTGAAGCATTAAAACAGTTAACAGTTAATAGTTAACAGTTGATAGGGCATAGCTCCTATAAACTATAAACTATTAACTATAAATTAAATAAAATGAATGATATCATTTCACCAGAGAATCTGGTATATAAGAAGCCTACGCTGATGAACGATACCCCGATGCACTATTGCCCGGGGTGTTCGCATGGCGTAGTTCATAAGCTCGTTGCCGAGGTTATCGAGGAGATGGGCATGGAGGATAAGACGATAGGCGTATGTCCGGTGGGCTGCGCTGTCTTTGCTTATCGCTATTTGGATATTGACTGGCAGGAGGCTGCTCATGGTCGTGCACCTGCTGTAGCTACGGGTATCAAGCGCTTGTGGCCTGATCGTCTTGTCTTCACTTATCAGGGCGATGGCGATTTGGCGTGCATCGGTACCTGCGAAACTATCCACGCCCTGAACCGTGGTGAGCATATCGCCATCATCTTCATCAATAATGCCATCTATGGTATGACCGGCGGTCAGATGGCTCCAACCACGCTTTTGGGTCAGAAGACTGCTACCTGTCCTTATGGTAGAGAGGCTGATCTTCATGGTTATCCACTCAATATTACCGAGTTGGCAAGCCATCTGCAGGGTACTTGTTATGTAACCCGCCAGAGTGTGGAGACCGTGGCAAGCATCAAGAAGGCAAAGAAGGCTATCCGCAAGGCGTTCGAGGCAAGCATGCAGGGCAAGGGCTCCAGCCTGGTAGAGATTGTTTCTACCTGCAACAGCGGTTGGAAACTCTCACCTGTTGAGGCCAACAAGTGGATGGAAGAGAACATGTTTAAGCAGTATCCTAAGGGTGACCTGAAGGATACAACGAACATGTAATGTTGAATGTTGAATGTTGAATGTTGAATTTGGCATTTACAAAAGATTAGAACAATGAAGACAGAAATCATTATATCCGGTTTTGGCGGTCAGGGCGTTCTCTCTATGGGAAAGATTCTGGCTTATTCAGGACTGATGGAGGATAAGGAGGTAACCTGGATGCCTGCTTACGGACCAGAGCAGCGTGGCGGTACAGCAATGTAACGGTCATTGTGAGCGACAGTCGCATCTCTTCGCCTATCCTGAGCCATTATGATGTAGCCATCGTGCTCAACCAGCCGTCGCTCGACAAGTTTGAGCCGAAGATTAAGCCAGGCGGCATCCTGATTTATGATGGCTATGGTGTGATGAATCCTCCACAGCGCAAGGACATCACCATTTATCGTATTGATGCGATGGACAAGGCTGCCGAGATGAAAAACTCCAAGGTGTTCAATATGATTGTTTTGGGCGGTCTGCTGAAGGTTTGTCCTGTTGTGAGCACCGATGGTTTGAACAAGGCGCTTTACAAGTCATTGCCAGAGCGCCATCATGGTTTGATTCCGCTGAACATGCAGGCAGTGGAAGAGGGAATGAAGATTATCGAAAAGGTTGATTAAATTCAATCATCTGTATAGATAAGGGAGCGGGCTGCGTTGCGATGCAGTTCGCTCCCTTGTTTTATTAGGCTGGGTTGAAAAGGAAAAAATGATGCATCTTGCAGATTATATATTTAATTTGCATCATGTAGTTTGCTACATTCAAAAACTGTTGTTGAATGTTTTTCGTATCTTAAACTGAAGAAAGTTGTTCTTTTCCTTGGCATTTCCAATTCTTTTCGTTAATTTTGTGGCGTTAATTTGAAAGAAAGGAATAAGATGGAAACGATTAATATTCAGTTTCAAGTACCTTCTACAGGTCAATATACGCTTGACGAATTTGTCGCCAAGCTCAAAGACTATGCTGATAAATTAGCCAGTTCTATCTCCAAATCAGGAAACAGTTACCAGGAAACTTATATGAGCCAGGCAGAGCAGGAAGCCTATGTGGCAGAAAGCCTCAACCGTGCTCTTGATGAACTGGAAGCTCATAAGAAGAATGGGACTAAGCCGATGAGTTTTGATGATTTTATGGCTAAACTTGATGAGGAGGATTAGTTATGGAAGTTGAAATACGTGTTGGGAGTGAGTTCTTAATACAGTTTAAGCGTCTTTCTAAAAAATATCGTTCTTTAAAAAGCGATATTAAAGATTTGAAAGACTCTCTTGTAATTGATCCTTTTCAAGGTAGCAGTCTTGGCAAAGGCGTCAGAAAAGTTAGAATGGCAATAGCTAGTAAGGGTAAAGGTAAGAGTGGTGGTGCAAGGGTCATCACTTATAATCTTTACCAGAAAGGAGATTCCATTATCATTGATTTGTTGACAATCTATGATAAAGGAGAAATCTCTAATATCTCTGATGAGTTTATCAGTTTTTTGCTTGATAAACGCAAAAACGGATAATACGCAGAATTTGTATATTGTGTAATTTCGGAACTTCATAGTATTTCATAACGTATAGTATGAATATTGTTTTGGATACCAATTGCCTTGTTATTGCAATTTCAAGGCAAAGCGAATACCATCAAGTATGGTAAGATTTTCTTGCTGGTAAATTGATTATCAAGGATCATACGATGGCTGCCCTTGGTTTGGGCGGTAAACCGTATAAGAAAATAAAGGTGACGCATCTTTGGGGAACTGCTACACATTATATGCCTAGTTGCCCCTGATTTACAACAAACTTTAACGCTGTTGCCGCTGATTTGCGACAAAAAAGTAGTATCTTTGCCCCTGATTTGAAACAAATGCGTATGTTTAGACGAAATATCATCAGTAAACTGGAGGCTTGGAAGCAAGACAAAAAGCATAAGCCCCTTATCCTGAGAGGAGCTCGACAGTTGGTAAGACAACTGTGGTCAATGAGTTTGGCTCTCAGTTTGATAATTATCTATATTTCAATCTGGAAAGAAATGAGAATGCCAAGTTGTTCGAGATGGAGATTCCTTTAGACGACCTGGTGAATATGCTGTATGCCAGTGTCGGTAAGGTTAAGAAAGAAGGAACTACCCTTGTTTTCATCGACGAGATTCAGAATTCTCCTAAAACCATAGCACTTCTTAGGTATTTCTATGAACAGAGACCTGATTTGTATGTTATTGCAGCTGGCAGTCTGTTGGAGAATCTGGTGGATGTTAAAGTCAGTTTCCCTGTGGGAAGAGTACAGTATCTGGCTTTGCGACCTTGTTCGTTTTCTGAGTTCCTGGGGGCTATCGGCAAGTATAATCTGCTTGCCGTACTCTCGCAGAAGGCAGAATATACGGTTGCCTTCCATGAACAGTTGATGCATCTTTTCAATCAATATACTATTGTGGGAGGGATGCTGAAGCAGTGCAGCAGTATGCTGAAACCCAAGATGTCATTGGTATCGAAGATGTTTATGAAACTCTGGTGCAAGCCTATAAGGATGATTCTGAAAAATACGTCAGAGGCAATAAGCTGACGGATGTGGTGAGATTTATCCTCTCTTATGGTTGGGCTTTTTCGGGTGAGACCATTACGTTAGGTAACTTTGCCAATTCTGGCTATAAGTCAAGAGAGGTGGGCGAGGCATTTAGATTGCTGGAGAAGGCAATGCTTCTGGAGCTGGTTTACCCAGTGTCTTCTACCCAGTTGCCGATTATTCCTGAGACCAAACGAATGCCAAAACTCATCTGGTTTGATACGGGATTGGTGAACTATCAGGCGGGAATCAGAAAGGAAATCATTGGCTCTACCGATATGGTGGACAGTTGGCGTGGGCATATTGCAGAACAAATAACGGCTCAGGAGTTATTGGCTTTGGAAGATAGGGTGGGACAGCATCGCTCGTTTTGGGCAAAGCCGAATAACGGTGCAGAGGTTGATTTCATTTTTACTCATAACTCCAAGCTTTATCCGATAGAGGTAAAGAGTGGAACCAATGCCCATCTCCGTTCTCTCCAAGTATTTATGGATAGTTCGGAAGTTAATATAGCCATCCGTATCTGGTCAAAGCCTTATTCTATAGATAAGGTCAAGACCATTCATGGCAAGGAGTTTACGTTGATTAATCTTCGTTTTATCTGATAGGTAATTTGCGGAACGTATTGGATGCTGTAGTAGAAGAATGAGTGATAGATACAAAAACAAAAGAATTCAGCAAATTAGCATCTTGGCTATTTGCTGAATTCTCAATTCATATTCTATTTTTCCTTTTATTCTTTACTTGAAGCTGAGCTTGCCTTCGGCAATCTTCTTGGCTTCTTCTGGCTTGTTGGTGGTTATGAAGTCAACGCCGGAATCTACGCATTTCTGAATCTCCTTCATCTGGTCGATGGTCCATACATTCACCTTCATGCCCAGGTCGTGACTCTCTTTAATCCAGTTCGGATTTTTGAGGAGGGCACCACCATAGTAGTCGATGCCGGCAAAGCCTTTCTGTTTGATGACTTTGGGAGCCACGTCGCTGCCAGATAGTAAACCCGGGCTTGTGGGTTCAGCTTTACGAGTTCCTCGCAGGCATGCATGCTGAAGGAGATGTAATCCACCTGCTTCTCCATGCCGGTTGCCTTTACCAAATCAAGGCAAGCCTTTACGCATCTGTCTTCACGCTCAGGAGTCTGATGGGCCTTGATCTCCAGAATCAGCTGCATGGGAGCAAGCTTCTTGCCTGCCTCCAGATAACTCTTCAGCGTGGCGATAGGCTCACCGTTGGCAAGTTTCAGATTCTTGATGTCGGCATACTTGGCGTTCTCGATGATTATGCCATGGATGTCGTCGTCATGGTTTACCACCACGGTGCCGTCTGTGGTGATGTGTACGTCAAACTCGCTTCCCCAAACATCAGCCTTCTTGGCATTCTGCATGGCAGCGATGGAGTTCTGGGCTGCACCCTGACTGTTCCAATGGCCACGATGGGCTATCACCTTTACTTGAGCCATGGCGGAAGATGCCAAAAGCATCATTCCGCACAATATCATACTAGTCTTCTTCATATTCTTCTTTAAAAAACTTCTAATAACGTCTGAAAACGTCTGAGATAACTTCTAAAAATCTGTTTAAAATCTGTATCTTATACCCAACTGGCACTGGTAAGGATTACCATTGCCACCAGCTACGCCGGCGTTGGTATTTACGGCATACTTATACTGCTTCTTCTCCTGGTCGAAACCTGTGATGTAATAGAGAGGAACGTTAGAGAGGTTCTTGCCTACACCCCAGTCTTTGTTGAGAAGGTTGGCCACATTGAATACATCCAGTGAAACTTCCAGGGCATGGGTCTTGTAAAGCTTGAATGCCTTCTCCAAGTGAAGGTCGAAGGTGCCGTAGAAACCATTTACGCCGCCATTGCGCTCAGCCATCTTGCCATAGTTGCTCTGCAAATACTCCTTGAACTTCTTCTCCACCTTAGGGTTAGCCATCAGGGTTTCGAAGCCCTTGCGGATGCCTGCATCGGTGTTAGGGTCGTTAGGGTCGAAGATATAGGCGAGGTCGTTGGTTGCCACGAAGTCACCATTCACGTTGCCGCCTACGATGGTAGAGTAGCGGGTGCCGCCGATGCCAGAGAAGCGGATACCTGCTGGATGCCCCAGAAGGTTGGTGCTGTTCCGTAAACCACCAGCTTGTGGCGGAACTGACCGTTACCATAGCTCAGCTGACTCATGTCGCGTGGGTCATCCTTCACCATCTTTACCAGTGTTGAGGTGTTTGCCACGTCGCCATTATAGGTGTTGTTGTCCTTTACGCTGTTCCATGTATAGCTGAATGAGAGGAATCCATCCTTGAAGTATCTCCAGCTACCGTCGATGACGAAGGCAAACTGGTTTACCTTTCCGATGGTGTTAAGCTCCAGTACACGACCTATCTCCTTGGTCTTTCTGCCTTCCAGCCAGTTGGTGTTGCCCTTGGCATCGATGGTGTTGGCAGGCACATAGACGCCACGTCCACCTTCGTTTTCCAATCTGAAGTAAGGCTCATCCACCATGTTCTTGTCGATATAGAGATAGTTGTGGCGAGCCAGAGTCATGTATCCTGCTACGCCCATCTTGAATCGGTCGCTGAAGTAGTGGGTATACGATAGGTTTGCCTTGTAGATGGTTGGCACCTTGGAGCCCTCCTTGTTGCAGTTGATGGTGACGAGCTTCTCTACATTTGGATTCTTCAGCAGATCAGCACCCGGAGTTGTGGCTGGGTTCTGACGATAGCTTGGGAAGTTAGGAGTAGGGATGAGGCTCGCATCCTGGGTATCGATGGTTACGATGCGGCTTCCGTCGAACACCTGACTGTTTACCGTGGCGTAGTTGTTGATGTCTGATGCAAAGATACCGCCACCAAGCTTCAGAATATCGGTATGCTTGTTGTTGATATCCCACTGCAACTGTAATCTTGGCTGTACCAGGAAGAGACCGATGCCCTTGTCGGTTCTTACACCGAGAAGACGGTCGGCTGGCTCGTAGTAGTTGCCGTGGTCAAGATAGGAGCGTTGTCGATGCGTACGCCGGCTGTGAGGTCGAAGCCCTCGAAGAGCTGGGTGTGCAACTGACCGTAGATACCTGCGTTTACGATGCGCTGGGTTACCTTCTGGTTCTTTTCGCCTTCTACCATATATACGTCGCGGGCATATCGGTAAGGGGTCATGTTGTTGAAACTGTCGAGTCCCTTGAAGTAGAAACGTCCGTTGGTTTCGCTGCCATAGAGTGAGGAGAGGTGAGAATACATCACGTCCAAGCCCAGGTATAGTTGATCTTGCCTGCATTGATGAGCAGGTTATCTACAAACTGATATACGTTGTCGTGGAAATTCTCTGGGGTGAATCGCTGTCCGCCTATCTGGATGTTGGTCATCAAGGTCTTTCCATCTACTTCCGATGCTACGTTCTGCACGATGGCACGTGGGATGGTGCCGTTAGGCAGGAGACTGTTTGCCTTGGTCTCTTCCATCGAATACATCCATTGCACTTTCGCCTCGTTGGTAATCTTTGGTCCGAATACGCTGCGGAGAGATGCCATCAAGCTGTTGTCTGCGGTGTTGCAGTCGGAGTAAGACTCCAGGAAGTTGATGGTGGTATTGTCACCTTGGCTATATGGCTGCTTGTTGATGTTCAGGTTGTTGCGAACACTGAGCAGATTGGTTGGGTTGATCTGCCAGTCGATGCGTGCGAACACGGAGTTGGTGTTTGATTTCTTGTCAAACGAACCGTACTCCGGCTGGTTAGGCAGCCCGTATTTATCTTTTGCTATCTGGGTGAAGGCATCAAGTGTAGCTTGCGACAGATTGTATCTGCTTTCATCCGATGCTCCATGAATGTCGGCGATGCGCAATGGCTTGGTGTCCTGCTGATGATCCCATGCCACGAAGAAATGCAGGCGGTCTTTGATGATAGGTCCACCCAGCGAGAAACCATACTGATAGGTGGAGAAATCAGAGGTACGCTTGTTGCCGAGGATGTCGTACTGGCTGGCGAGCCAGTCGGTGCGGAGATAGGAGAATGCCGAACCTTGAGGGTGTTGGTACCCGATTGGGTTACGGCGTTAATGAGTCCGCCACCTGCACGGCCATAGGTTACATCATAGGCATTGGTTACCACCTTAAACTCTCTCACGGCCTCCATGGTCATGGCGTAAGGACTGCCTTTTCTGGTATTGGCAGCACCGCCGGAGATAGGGTTCTTGGATGACATGCCATCGATGTTGAAACCGGTGGAAGAGGCAAGCTGACCGCTGAGGTTCATGCCGTTGCTCAGCGGAGAGAGGTCGATGAGCGAAGTGAAGTTACGTCCGTTTACAGGCAGTTTCTTGATGTCCTGCGCTGTAACGCTGGTTGATGCTCCCTCGTTATCCACGTTCTTCTTCAGAGAGTTTGCCACCACTTCAATCTCTTTCAATTCCTGGCTCTGGTCGCTCATGGTGAAGTCAACACGCAGCATATCGCCCTGGTTGAGCGAATAGCCTGTGCGCTTCTGGTCACCATAACCGATGTATTTGGCGGTGATGGTGTAAGGCGAACCGAGTGGAATTTCTCGGATGGTATAGTTTCCGTTGGCATCAGTGGCAGCGGAAACGGTGAAACCTGTAGACTCGTTCTTTACGGTTACCAAGGCACCGATTACAGGTTCTTTGGTGTTATCCACAATCTTTCCAGTAACGGTGGCACGGGTGTTCTGTGCAAAGAGGCACGTGGTGCTACCAGCCGCCAACAGCGCTGCTGTGGCGACAAATCGAATTGAATTCATAAAATACAATCTTTGGTTTATAAAAGTTTATCGTGATTCTGCCGAATATCATAGAAATCTTCTATTCCTATTTCCTAAAAGAATTCTTCTGCTATTTCCTGAATACGTTTTTTACTTTCTCATAGCTGTGAGTGTACTCTCCACGTCGTTGAGCATTTTTGCAGTACTCTTGCGGCTAGCCTTGAGCATCTGCTGTTCCGACTGTGGGTTGATGGATGTGAAGTAATTGCTACCCTGTGCCAATTTCTTCTTGTTGCCATCATAGAGTGAATAGTTCACGTAGTGGAAGATGGTCTTGAAAGGCTCTTCCTGATACTTGAGATAGTGATTGTCGAGGAGGAGGAGATAATCGGCTCCTGCCTGGTCGAGCATGCCACGGAGTTGGGTGGCATTGACGAATGTAAGGTCAGATGACTGGTTCTCGCCTTCGCCTGTGGTCTTGATATCCTCCAGAATGTCGTGGTAGGTGCCCTGAATGGCATTACCGTCTACATAGGTGAAGTTTGCCTTTGATTTCTGGGCAAGTTGTGCGAGGTTGTCTTCTATCACCTTATTATATATGTAGCATACGCTGTCTGGGTTGATCTGCGTATCCTCTGCCAGCATATCAGTAACGAAATAGTTTGATTTCACGTTGTCTTGAGCGCCTATCACGAGTACGCGATGGGCTTTTACTGCGTTGCTGGTGGCATTGCTTTCCAATTCTGGTGTGCCAGCCATCATGTTGCTGCTAACGAGCATGGTCATCATCAGCAAACTACCTTTTGTAAATGTTTTCTTTCTCATTTTTCTTCTTCTTTTCTATGATAATCTTTTCTGGTTGCAAAGGTAGGGGTATTAGATTACAGGAGAAATGCAATGGTGATACAATGCTTTGAATAAATTGTTTCAAAAAAATGAAGGTGGAACATCGGGTTCGATGCTCCACCTTTTATATATATACCTTATTATATATACATCTAAAAAATCTTTATTCCGCCAATCGGATGCTCATCGGGCTTATGGTGATGAGGCGCTTTTTGTAGAGGTCGCCCACGGCACGCTTGTAAACCTTCTTGCTCACGTGGAAACGCTCGTAGATGTCGTCGGCCTCGCTCTTGTCGCCAAGGTTACACTCGCCATCGTTGTCCAAGAGATACTGGTAGAGGGTTTCGGCGAAATCGGCAGTCTGCTGAATGCCGGTCTTCTGCAGGGTGACATCTATCTTTCCGTCAGGACGGACTCTTCCGATGTAGCCCTTCATCTTGTCACCCGTATGGATGTACTGGAAAATCTGGTCCTGATAGAGCAGACCCGGATACTGGTTGTCGATGATAACCTTGAAGCCTAGGTCGGTCTTCTGCCAGATGAGGAGATCCACCTCTTCACCATGCTTGTAGTGAGGATGGTCTTCGTTGAGATAACGCTCAATCTTGGCAGAGGCAACGATGCGGTAGCTCTCCTCGTCGATGTGGATATGCACGATGTAGGAGTTGCCGAGCACCATGCGTTTCTTCTGCTCGCGGAATGGGCAGAAGATGTCCTTCATCAGCCCCCAGCCCAGGAAGGCTCCGTATTCGTTGACCCATTTCACTTCGAGATAGGCGAAATCGCCCACCTTTGCCAAAGGGGTTTCGGTGGTTGCTATGAGGCGCTCTTCTTGGTCGAGATAGATGAAGACATCCAACTCGTCGCCGATGCCTGCGTCTTCAGGTACGTAGCGGGATGGAAGGAGGATTTCTCCCTCGTCACCACCATCGAGATACAGACCGAAATCAACTTTCTTTACGATGCGAAGGCGATTGTAATCGCCGAGTTTTATCTTTTTACTCATATAATATTATCTTCAGTTTTTTCTTCTGTTGTTGGGGTTTCTGCAACTTCTGCAGTTTCTTCCTGGCTATCAGCAGCTCCTGCTTCCACCGTCTTCTCAATCATTCCATCCTTGAGATGGATGGTGCGGTCGGTGATGGCAGCAAGGCCCTCATCATGAGTTACGATGACGAAAGTCTGACCGAACTTGTCTCTGAGGTCGAAGAAGAGCTGGTGAAGCTCAGCCTTGTTCTTGGTGTCGAGACTTCCTGATGGCTCATCGGCAAGGATGACGGCAGGATTATTGACCAAAGCTCTCGCCACGGCTACACGCTGTTTCTCACCACCGGATAACTCGGCAGGCTTGTGACTGGCTCTATCGCTCAAGCCCATGAACGCCAGTAACTCCTCGGCACGCTCCTTGGCTTCTTTTCGGCTCTTGCCTGCAATGAAGGCAGGAATCATGATGTTCTCCAAGGCGGTGAACTCAGGGAGAAGTTGGTGGAACTGGAAGACGAAACCGAGATGCTGGTTGCGGAAATCGCTCAGTTTCTTGGTGCTGAGGCTGCTTACATCGATGCCATCAACCATGATGCTGCCACTGTCAGGCTTGTCGAGGGTACCGATAATCTGGAGGAGTGTAGTCTTGCCGGCACCACTAGGACCGACGATACTTACCACCTCGCCCTTGTCAATATGCAGGTCGATGCCCTTAAGCACCTGCAGGGAGCCGAAGCTCTTGGTTATACCTTTTATATCTATCATTTTCTTACTCAAAATTATTTTGCAGGCAAAATTAAGCAAAATAATTGGAAAAGCCTAATTTTAAGAGATAAAAAGAAATAAGGAGGGATATAAAAAACAAAACGAGCCTTATTCTTGCAAATAAAGCTCGTTTCAGTACTCAATTTTGTATTACTTTCTATAAAATGTAGGTGCTATTTCAACCCATCGGCATCACCGGTGGTCTTCAATCCGTTGCTCTTTTCTCTAGGGGTGATATTCACCTTCTTTGCTATGGTGTTCTCGATAAGGTTGGTATCAAAAGCCATCTTCTTGTCGGTACAGTTGATGTTCTCGAAGGTGAAATCTACCAGACGGTATTTCTCGCTCTTGCCCACATCGAAGAAGTTGTCACAATCCATCTGGATATTCTTCATCGTGATGTTGTTGCATTGGCTCTGCGGCATGTCCTTGCGATCGCCTGGCTTGAAGAACTGCTTCCATGGGCGGATGACGAGGAAGCTGCCTGTAGTGCCCTGGATGTTATCCACCGTTACGTACTCGTAATGCTGAGGAGTATCAGGCGCATCTTCAGCCAGAGTACGCGCTGTGCATTGCCCACCTTGGTGTTGCGTAATACGATGTTGCGGTCTTTCACGCTTTCGCTGCCGAGGGTTAAGCAGCCGTGCACTCTTCCGTAGTTACAGTTTTGGATGAGCACGTTATATACAGGACCATTCTCCGGTGCCTGGTCTGCCCAGGTGCCCTTACCGCCCTTGATGGCGATGGCATCATCGTTTACGCTCATGTAGCAGCCATCTACCAGCACATCGTGACATACATCGATGTCGATGGCATCGCTACTTGGTGCCCGCATGCCACTGGTAGGGGCGAAGATGGTGCAGCTCAGGAAGCGGACATGGTCGCAACGGTAGATGTGGTTGGTCCAGAACGGACTGTTCTGGATATGTACATCCTGCAAGGTTACGTTGCTGGAGTTGCTGATATAGACGAGGCGAGGACGCTGTGCATCCTTATTGGTGCATTGGCGGTTCCAGGTGCGACGAATCCAGAACTCCTCCCAGTAATGATAACCGTTTCCATCGATGTACCCGGACCGGCAATGGTGAATCCGTTGCATTTCTCGGCATTGATGAATGCGAGAAGTATTTGCAGGTTTCGCCTTCGATGCGGGTTTCTATTACAGGGAAGTTGGCGATGCGGTCGCTGCCTTTCAGTTTTCCGCCTTCTTCCAGATAGAGATGGGTCTTTGGCTTGAAGAAGAGAGCACCGCTCTGATAGGTTCCGGCAGGTACTACGATAACGCCGCCGCCATCTTGGGCTGCACGGTCGATGACAGCCTGGATAGCCTTGGTTTGAATCAGAGTGCTATCCGTTTTTACGCCATAATCGGTGAGGACGTATTTCTTGCCCAGGGTATCCACGTTTACCTTCTGGGCGTTGCTGAACCAGGCATCCATCTTTGTGCCGTCGGGCCAGAGTTCGGTTTGTGCCTTCTTGGCTTTCTTCTGTTTCTTTGCGGCGTTGGCACTTAGTGGCGAAAACGCCACTAGGCAAGCATCAGCCAGATATATTTCTTCATTTTTTCTTGTTTCTTTTTTATTAAGACTGGGGGACCAGCGATGGAATCGCTGGGAACGGGGGCGAAAAGGGGGAAAGGGGGCTTTTTACCCTTTTACCTTTTTACTTTTAAAAGCTTGTAATACTCTGCGGCGCCGAGCAGGAGGCAACCTGTGCCGTAGTCCTCGAAATCAGGAACGGAGGTGAAGGTGACAGGCTGGCCAGCTGATGGCTCCTTTCCGGTGCTTGGTTATAGCCGATGAAACCATCCTCGTGAACGGATGCGGCAAGAGCCTTCCATGCCTTGTCCATCGCCTTCTGATAGGTGGCTCTAGGAAGAATGCCCTGCTGAACACCCCATGCCATACCATAGAGGAAGAGACCTGTACCGGTCATCTCAGGACCGCCATAGTTGGCAGGACAGACGAGGCTTACGTTCCAGTAGCCATCCTTGCGCTGGCATTTCAGAATAGCCTGGCTCATAGAGATGAAATCCTTCTTCAGATACAGATAGTACTTGTCGGTCTTTGGCAAAGTCTCCATCACGCGGACCAGGGCTGCATATACCCAGCCGTTGCCACGGCTCCAGTAACAGTTGCTGCCATCCTTCTCCTTGTAAGGTGGCACGTAATCCTTGTCTCTCCACCAAAGTCCTTCTTTTTTGTTAAAGAGTCCATTAGCCAGGGTATCACGGCTCCATTTATAGGAATTCATCGCATAATCCAGATACTTGCGTTCGCCGGTAATCTTGGCATACTTGGCGTAGGCTGGCATCGCCATCTGGATAGCGTCAATCCAAGTCCAGTAGTTTACTCGGTTGGTACCCATCTGATGGTCGAGGTTCTCCTTCACCTTGCTCAAGTCCTTCTTGCCGCCGGTCTGAACGTAGCGGTCCATGTAGGTCTGCTGGCAGCACTGGTTGTCGGCATCGGTATCATTTACGCTGCCACGGGCTGTCCACTTGTGATAATCTGCCCACTTGTCGGTATAGTCGAGATAGCGCTGCTGAGGGTCAATCTCGTAAAGCGCCATCAATCCCTCGTAATACACGGCACGGTCCAGAGGTTGCTGGTACGTTTTTTCTTCACGAAAGTGTCGATGGTTGGGTCACTGTACTTTGTCATGAAATAGTTGTTGGTGCGATGGGCTACCTCCAGGATTTCATTTTGCAATGCGGTCTGGGCAGACATTGAGGTCAAGCCCATGAGCATGCAGAGCGATGATAAGATCAGTTTCTTCATTTGTCTTGTTATTAATATTATGATTATTTACTTGATTTCCACGAGTTTCACGGTACTGTTCAGTCCGCTTGGCACAGGAGTCCAGTTCTCGTAGGTGGTCTTCTTGTAGTTGATATCCACCACGTTGATTTCCTTCATCTTGCGCCACTTTACACCCTGACGGTCCATTTCTGCGATGCGGTTGGCTGGCAGGTTGGTTACCTCGATACGGATGGTGTTCTTGCCCTTGTTGAGCGCATCCTTGCAGTTGAGAATATATGGTACAGCCCAGGCGCAACCTACATATTTATTATTGATATAGACACGGGCACTCTCGCGAACATCACCCAGGTTGATGGTCCACTGCTTCTTGGCATCATCCTTCGATAGCTTGATGGTGGTTTCGTAAACACCTGTTCCCATCATCACCTTCGCCTTTTCACTGAGACCTTCCCAAGACTTTACGCCCTTCAGGTTGAAAGTTTCGCCCACTTTTGGAGCATCCTCGGTAAACGACAGCTTCCAGGTATTTGCGGTCAGGTCGATGGTCTTGCTATCCGCTGCAGCGATGGCTTCCTTTTCGTTCACCTTCACCTTGGAACCGAGTTTCCACTCACCCACGGGTTTATTCGATGTGATGAGGATGCGGCTCTCGCCACTCTTCAGGTTCAGCTGGATACCCTTGTCGCTGATGATAGCCTCGTGGTATTTGCCCGTCATAGGGTTGTACCAGATGCCATGCTTCTCGTTTACGGCCAAAGCCACGCTAGAAGCGATGTCCTTGCTGGTGAGGTTGGCGATGAAGTAATGATGGCCGATGCTGTTGGCACGTCGAATCATCTTCAAGCCCAGGTTCTTTCTCATCAGTTCCGGTTTTGCCGCCTGTTCCATTGCCTTGATGTTGTCGCCTTTGATAATCTTGGCGCCTTGTGCCTTCAATTCTGATATGTGCTCAATCACATCGCTTGGCATGATGTTGTTGCCAGGGATGATGATACCCTTGTATCGGGTTCCGGCAGCAGTCTCTACCATTCCATTCTTAAAGGTACACGTGCGGAGATACTTGTCGCTGATGTAGTCGCAGTCGAATCCTGCCTTGTCGATGTCGAGAATCACCTTGATAAATTCAGGTGCTTTCTTCGCCATGCTGTGGATATCGAATTGCATCAGCCAGTTCTTGGTATCCTTGCGCCACATATCTCTTACTGGCAGATAAACCAGGAAATCATTGTCTGGCTGTCCCCACTGCAGATAGGTCTGGCAGTTGGTGATGTATTTCATCAGTTCCGGAGCGTCGCGCCAGATGCTGTTGGTAGGCTCATATCTACTGAAGCATAGAATTTCCAGCCTGGCCATGTATCGTTTTTAGGCGAATAAGCGGTGCCATGAAAGAACATGTGGTTTACGCCGGCGCAGAACATCAGGTCCATATCCGGTTTCATCTGGCTGAGGGATGTGCGGAAGTGCTCGGTGAGCCAGGTGAAGGTTTCGCTGGATGTATATTTCTTTCCGGTGATGTGCGCAGCCGATGGAGCATATTTCAGCATACTGAGGTCGCTGAAGTTAGGACGGGTCATTCCCAGATCCTTGCGCAGTCCCTTTATGCCGAAGTCGGTCAGTCCGAAGCTTCAATTTCCGGAATGTCAACGGCTGCATAGCAGTCGATGAGGTTGGCTGGTGAACCGTGTGCCTGGTTTCGGGTGATGGCACCACGCTTGTTTGCCCATTTGGTCCACTGTTCGGTGAAGTTATGGAGCAGCATGTCGCCTAGGGTTTCACGGTAATCGCTTACCACCACAGCATCGCCATCCAGGAACTCTGGGAACTTATCCTGCAGTTTGTATCCGTGAAATTTCTCGAATTCTGTCAGGAGGTTAGGAGTCCAGTTGGCGCCATACACCTCGTAGCTGTCATTGAAGAAGGTATGCGGATATGGAGTCTTCGATGCTACGAAGGCGCTGTCGATGTGCTGCAGATAATTGGCCACAGCAGTAGAGTCGAAGTGGTCGATAACGTATCCCTCTCCTCCTGGAGCGGCACGCTTTACCTTCTGTCGGGTACGGCTCTCATAGAGGGCGATGACTCGTTTCTTATATTTTTCTCCTTCCACAGGGAAAGCCTTGATGAGTTTCAGCTTGGCGAAATCACGCTCTTTCTTCGGCACGTTGAACTCAATCTCCATCAGTTTCTGCTTCACATCCACGATGGTATCTACGAATACCGCCTTGCATGCCGCTTCGCTGATAGGCACCCAAGGACCTCCGAAAGGCCAGCCTGTACCTGTAGCCATATCGGTTTCGATGCCCACCTGTTTGTTTTCCTTTTCCACGAACTTGAGCATATCCATCCATTTTGGCGAGAGATAAGGGATATCATTCTTGTCGTTGCCCTGCACACCATAGAGCGGTGTGATTTCCACGGCACCGATGCCCGCCTTGGCGTATTCGCCAAGGTTCCACTTCAGATTCTCTTGATCCACGGCAGATCCCATCCACCACCATCTTACGCCCGGTTTGGCTTCCTGCGTAGGGGTAGGGAGGAACTGAGCCTGGCAATTGAGTGACGACAACAATGCCAAAGCAAAGGATAATCCTATGAATTTATGATTTCTTTTATTGTTCATCATATTGGGTTTATTAAGTTGCTCTTAATTGTTTATTCTTTGTTTGCAAAGATAGTGAAAAATACTCAATTATATCTGTGTTATAGTCCTTAAAAATGTAAAATCGTACAAATATGCTAGGTATTTTGCCAAAAAGTCAAGGAGATACATAAAAAAGAGCATAAATCTCAACTCATCAATAGAGTATGCATTCTCTATTGACTGTAGAATGAAAAAGGGCGGTTTTCTTGCGTGATGTAAGGAACCGCCTTCTGCATTTTTCTGGAATTTGAGGATTATGCCAAATGCTATAGCCCAAATATCAAAAGAATAGGGTGGATATGGGCGGAAATGATTACTTTTGCAGCAGAAATTTTAAACAAGCTAATAACAAGATTAATATGAATAGTGTTTTAGAAGGTCGTCCTGCCTTGAAAAAGGAGGTCGAGAAGATTGCTGAAGTTGCCGGTTATCTCTGGCAGAATGGTTGGGCTGAGCGTAATGGTGGTAATATCACCGTAAACGTAACAGACTTGGTTGATGACGAGATCAAGGCTTTGCCAGCTATCAGCGAAGTGAAGCAGATTGGTACAGCATTGCCTGCATTGAAGGGCTGCTACTTCTTCTGCAAGGGTACAGGTAAGCGTATGCGCGACTTGGCTCGCTGGCCTATGGAGAACGGTTCTATCATCCGCATCCTCGACGATTGCGCCAGCTATGTTATCATCGCAAATAATCCTGTAATGCCAACATCTGAGTTGCCTAGTCACTTGAGCGTTCATGCCCGTCTCATCGAGAAGGTTCCAACTATAAGGCTACTGTTCATACTCACCCTATCGAGCTTATCGCCATGAGCCACAACAAGAAGTTCATGGGCAAGGACGTGTTGAGCAACCTGCTCTGGAGCATGATTCCAGAGACCAAGGCTTTCTGTCCACTCGGTTTGGGTATCGTTCCTTATCAGTTGCCAGGCAGTTTGAAACTTGCTGAGGAGACCTTGAAGGAGTTGGAGGATTATGATGTAGTGATGTGGGAGAAGCATGGTGTCTTTGCCAAGGGCTTGGACGTGATGGATGCCTTCGACCAGATTGATGTACTCTCTAAGAGCGCCAAGATTTACATCGATTCCAAGTGCATGGGATTCGAGCCTGATGGTATGAGCCAGGAGGAAATGGCTGAGATGACCAAGCATTTAATTTGCCAAGATAATATAGGCTTTAGATAAAGAAATAAGTTTTAAAGATTGTTTTCTATAAGAATTTTTGGTATAGATAATTAAGTTTAGTAAAAAGACCCCGAGCATTGTGAAATACTCGGGGTTCCTTTTTTGTTATATAAGTTGTGGCAAGAAGCTTGAGATAATCAAGACGATGATGCCGACAATTAATACGGAGATGGTCTTCTTTGAGCAGCCTTTCCATTCCTTTAGGATGATGCCCCATACATTCGAGAATACTACGTTGAGCGCCATCAGAATGCAGAACGATAGGGTCATGAGGGTAGGAGATTCGGTGAGGAACCCCTTGCCCAGTGACAGTCCGAAGAACTGGCTGTACCACAAGGCACCAGCAAGGCACAATAGAGAATGTTATTGCTCCAAACCTCCTGGTTCTTGTAATCGCTCCAAGTATGATTCTTGGTGTTCTGATAGAAACAGTAGATGCATTGGTGATGAAACCACCTAGGGTAACCAGGAAGGTGGCTGGCAAGGTCTTGTACATATCAGGAGTGAAACTGCCGAAATGGATATCGGAACCGAAGGCGAGACCCACATTGAAGCAGCCGCTCATGAAACCAGCCAGCAAGGCGATGGCAAGTCCCTTAGGGAAGTTGAAGTCCTTTACTGCCGCCTTCTTCTCTTCTTCTGAGAGCGATGCCGCCTTCATACTACCTGCCACACCGATGATGGCGATACCGAGAAGAGTGACTACCACGCCGAGAATTACGCTGAAGGTAAGCGATGAGAGGGCATCCATCTCCGGGAAGAAGATGTTGAGCAATACAGGTCCCATGATGGTGCCGAGACCTGCACAGGTTCCCAAGGCGATGCTCTGTCCCAATGCTACTCCCAGATAGCGCATGGAAAGACCGAAGGTCAGTCCGCCTACGCCCCAGAGTACACCGAAGAGCATGGTCATTGCTACGTTGAAGCCATAACCGTCGAATAATTCAAAGAAGGAATGGCCGCTTGGAACAGCGAGCATTGCGCCTAAGAAAGGCAAAATAAGCCATGCGAACACACCCTGAACTACCCAGTAGGATTCCCAACTCCAATCCTTAATCTTGTTGATTGGAACGTAACAGCTGGACTGGCAGAATGCGCCGATGGCTATGATTAAAAGTCCTATTAATATTTCCATATTGTTTAGTAATTAAGTGAAGAGCGATTTTGAGTGAAGAACGAAGAGTGAAGAGTGAAGAATTCATGTGTTTTTTTAGCCATAAGACTATTGAATTCTTCGTTCTTCACTCTTCACTTAAATCGTTCTTAAACTCGCTTTGCGAGTACCTCAGCCTCGTACTTCTCGATGTCTGCGATGTACTCTTCGCCAACAGGGATGTTGTTCTTCAAGTTGAAGTAATCATATACTGCACCGAATGGCAATGTCTTCTCTTCTTCGAGGAGAGCCAGGCGCTGGAAGAGCTTGCCCTCGTCCTCGTACTTGCGGAGGGTATCCAGTGGCTCAAGGAATGCCTGCAACAATGACTTCTGGGCAGCACGAACACCGATGATGTAAGCACCGATGCGGTTGATAGAACCGTCGAAGTAGTCGAGACCGATGTGAGCACGGTCGAGTGCGTTGGCACGAACCAACTCTGAGAAGAGGTTGCGTGTGTTGTCATCGAAGAGGGTTACGTGGTCTGAATCCCAGTGCATTGGGCGAGATACGTGGAGCATCAGCTCAGGAACGAAGAGCAGGAGTGCAGAAACTGCATCAGATACGTTCTCTGTTGGCTCATAGTGACCTGTATCGAGAGTGTACATCACGTTGTTCTTAGCGCAGTAGCCAGCGTAGAAGTCGTGAGAACCTACAGTGTAAGCCTCCAAGCCAATACCGAAGAGCTTAGCTTCGAGACAAGACTTCATGTTAGGCAACTCCTCTGCCAGAATCTCATCAAGAGAGTTTTTCAAGATCTCGCGATAGCGACCCTTCTCTACGGTGATGTCCTTGGAACCATCATGTACCCAGATGTTCATGATACATGGGTCGTTCTGGAACTTACCCATAGCGTCTGCAATGCGGCGGCAACGCTTGGTGTGCTCTATCCAGAACTCGCGGATAGCTGGGTCAGGATTTGACAAAGAGAGACTGCCACTCTTAGGGTGAGAGAAAGAAGTAGAGTTGAAGTCGAGCTTCATGTTCTGCTCCTTAGCCCACTGCATCCAGCCTGTAAACTGGTCTACGGTTACCTCGTTACGGTCAATCTGCTTGCCACCAAACTCACCATAAATCTCATGAAGGTTGAGACGGAAAGTACCAGCCAGGAGAGAGTTCACCTTCTCGATGTCCTGACGGAGTTCGTCGATGTTGCGAGCCTTGCCAGGATAGTTACCAGTGCTCTGGATACCACCAGAAGCAGCCTCACCGCGCTCGAAGCCAACTACATCGTCAGCCTGCCAGCAGTGCAGAGAGATAGGAGTTTTCTCCAAAGTCTCAATAGCCTTGTCTGTATCTACACCCAGAGCTGCATAGCGCTCCTTTGCAATCTCGTAATTCTTTAAAATCAAATCTGCTTTCATTGTTTTTATGTATTTTGTTATTATTGTTTATTTTTACCTTTTTACCCTTTTACTTTTTTACCTTTAAAAACTTCTCGTAAGCCGCATCCCATGCTTCCTTGTTCTGTGGCTCGAATGTCTTAAGCTCCAGCGAGTTGGCGATAATCTGGCGCATTTCCCAAATATCCTTTACCAAGCCCGATGCCTTTGCCTGGAGCATGATGTTGCCGATGGCGGTGCCTTCCTGAGGACCTGCCAATACGGTAACACCGCAACTGTTGGCTGTAAACTGGTTGAGATATTGGTTGAGCGAACCTCCACCGATGATGTGGAGCACCTTGAGGTCGATGTCGGCGAAATCCTTGAGCATGTGAATACCTGGCGATAGCGGAGGGCAAGACTCTCGAAGATGCAGCGGCAGAATTCGCCATAGCTCTGAGGAACATGCTGACCGGTCTTTTCGCAATACTGCTTGATGGCTTCTACCATGCTCGATGGGTTGGCAAAACAGGTATCATCCGGGTTGATGATGCTTTGGAAGGCTGGCTGCTTCATGGCTTCAGCTATAAGTTCTGCATGACCCAGGCAAGTCATATCTTTCTGGTTGGCAGCAGCCTCGTCTTTCCATTCCTTGCGGCAACGCTCGTAAATCCACATGCCGCAGATGTTCTTCAGGAATCGGGTAGTGCCCTCAATGCCGCCCTCGTTGGTGAAGTTGAGCTCATAGCTCTTCTCGTTGATGATGGCGTTCTTGGTCTCGATGCCCATCAGGCTCCAGGTTCCTGAACTCAAATAGGCAAACTCCTCGTTCTTGGCAGGAACGGCTGCTACGGCACTGGCTGTATCATGACCTGCTACTGCGATGACGGGAACGGCATTCAGTCCTGTTATCTTCTGTACCTCTTCGGTCAGTGTGCCGATGATGGTAGCAGGATGGGTCATCTTGCCAAACTGTTCTCTCTTCAATCCGATACTTTCCACGAGGTCGATGTCGAAATCGCCGGTCATCGGATTCAGAATCTGAGAAGTAGATGCTACGGTATATTCGCAGATGGCGTTGCCGGTGAGCATATAGCTCAGTGCATCAGGGATGAAGAGAATCTTGTCGGCATTCTCCAGAGCCACGTTGCCTGCTTTGCGCATGGCATACATCTGAAACAATGAGTTGAAGTTCATAAACTGGATGCCAGTCTTTTCGTAAACCTTCTCCTTGCTGATTTTCTCGTCAAAGTATTTCTCCATCATGCCCGCGGTATGAGGGTCGCGGTAAGCCATCGGGTTGCGGAGGATATCTCCGTTTTTGTCTACATATACAAAGTCGCATCCCCAGGTGTCAATACCGATGCTCTGGATGTGGATGCCACGCTGCGCTACGAGTTTCAAACCTTTGATAATCTCAAAGTAGAGTGCGTAGATATCCCAATAGAAGTGACCGCCTGTTTCGATCAGGTTGTTGTCGAAGCGGGTCAGCTCCTCTAAGTCAAACTTGCCGTCTGACAAGCTTCCTACGATGGTTCTTCCGCTAGTAGCGCCTAAATCTACGGCGAAAAAGTATTTCTTTTGTTCCATTATGAAAATGTGTCTTTAAGTTGCTGTTATTTGTTCACGTTTGCAAAGGTAGACCAAAAAAAGGATATGGAACAAGAGAAATTGATTTTAGAGCCTTATTTTTTGACTATCTCGTCATATTTCTGAAATCTGATGGTTTCATACCGGTCTGATTCTTGAATTTTGCCGAGAAGTAGTCAGGTGATTCGAAGTTGAGGCGGTAGGCAATTCCCTTGATGCTCTCGTCGGTGGTAGACAGCAGTTCTTTGGCTCTCTGCAGTTTCAGATTCTGCTGATAGAGGGCGGGAGCGAATCCGGTATGCTCCTTGAAGAGCTTGCGGAAAGAAGAGTAGCTGATGCCCAGTTCCTGCGCAATCTCCTGGATGGTGAGCGTATCTTCAAGCGATTCTCGGATACGCAAACGGGCTTTATTGATCATGTCAACATGCTTGGTATCCTTGCTCAACACGATATTTCTCTCCAGAGAATACATTTTGCCTATCAGATGGTTTACGATACCCGCCATAGTCTGTTGTGCAAAAGCAACCTCTTCCTGTGCGGTTTTGTAAGCCTCTTCGTAGAGAGCGATAATCTCGTTACTGTAACCTACATGGTAGATTGGCTTTTCAGGAGAAAGAAACCCTGCTTTCACGCGGTCGTCGATGTTCTTGCCCTTGAAGCCGATCCAATAGCTTTTCCAACCCTTGGTTCCTGATGGATGATAGCTATGCCATTCACCGGGAAAGAGCAGGAAGATGTCTCCAGCCTTGATCTTTGTTTCCGGGAGATGGGCAGAACAGAACACTCCTTCACCTTCTGGCTGGTAAAGCAGTTGGTATTCGTCGAGTATTCTTCCCTTCTGAAGATCGAAGTAATATCCGTCAGCATGTCCTTTTGTTGGATAGGCTTCTCCTGGGGCGATTTCTTCTCGTCCACGGTGCTGATGGTGAGTCCCCATTCGGCATCTCTTTTTGTTGCTAATAGGTATTTACTTGTTTGCATATTGTTTCTGTTTTATGATTTTCATCTGCAAAATTACGCTGAATAATTCTAACTTCCAAATTTTTATGTTGTTTTTTTCAGCAATCCTGCATTTCGTTGCTACTTCAGATTGACGTTGCAAAGATACAACATTTCCGTTTCCTACCTATGCGATTTGTGCGATTTGCGTGGATTCGGGAAATAAAGTGCGGAAAAATCCATGGAATCTTTCTAAAGAATATCTTCGAAAGATAAGAAATTTACTCCGAAAGATAGCAGAATATCTCCGAAAGATAGCAGAATATCTCCGAAGGATAAGAAAATATCTTCGATAAAGAAGACTTGGAAGCTGTGTTGGGGTGACGAGGTGAAGGGTGAAGGGTATATTTTAAATCTTTATATTATATTCTTTTTAGGGCTTTTTCGATTTTTGACCCTAGGGTACTTTTTGATTTTACCCTTTTTTCCTTTACCCACGCGTACATATATAAATAGAGTTTTCAAACCTTCACCTTCACCTTTTTATTTAACATTCTGTAAATCAATTTATTACAGGTGAAGGGTGGTGAAGGGTGTTTTCGGCTTTTCTTAAACATATTTTAAGAGTCCAAATAGGCGTTTACATTTTTTAAGGGCTTGCTTTGGATGCAAAATAGGGGTCTTTATATATAGAATTGAGCCGTTATCTGCGTATAATTCCATTGTTGCTGCAAATTCTGCTGTAATCAGCCACCGCATCTGGGATATTATCTGTCTGATCATGCAGAGAAGATTAAAAAATGAAAATCTGATATTTAAAAAGAGATTCTGATAAAATAAAATGCCCGTTTTTGAGTTTATAAATATAAAAACAAAGGCTTGAAAACGTTATGAACAATAAGATTTCTAAAATAGGAATGCTCAGTGCGCTGGCGTTATCTTGTACTCTCACGATGGGAGCGCGAGATATCGTACAGCGCACTGCTCATTATATGCCCGAAGGTAATGCCTTCGTCTGTGTGAATGGCAGCAGCCGTTATACGTGCTCTCTATGGCAGTACGGCTGAATGGCGGTTAGAAACCAGCGACCGCCCTGTCTTTGCTACTTACAAGAAAAACCAGACGGGCAATATCCGATTCCGGATTTCGGATGGGAGACAGACGATGTGGCTCGATGAAGCCGAATATTGCAAGGCAAGTTATGAAGCAGGACGTCGTGACTATCTCCTGAAAGACAGGCGATGGGGAAAGGGTGAACTCGATATTTCCGTCCTGGCTTTTCCTGATACAGAAGGAGCTGTCTGGCGTTTTACTGTTAGTGGATTCGATAACAGAAAACTGAAGGTAGAGGCTGTCTTGAGCCAGACCGTTGTTCCTAAACCAGTCCGTTCGGGTGACATCGGAAGTTTCCTGAAACCAGGAACCTTTGAACCTGCCACATCAGAAACGTCAGTTCTCGGGTCTGTATCCAGACTTTCTCCCGGTTCCATCTTTTATTTCTCTGTAGATGGAGAAAACCAGCTTTCTACTGCTGAAAATGCGAAGATGCAGTCCCGATATGATGCAGCAGAGCAATGGCGTAACAAACTTACTTCATCTGTCGTCTTCCATACCCCCGATGCCTATATCAATCCGATAGGTGGCGCTCTGGTCATGGCTGCCGATGGTGCCTGGGACGGGAAGGTTTGGCAGCATGGAGCAGTGGGCTGGCGCATGTCTTTGCCCGGTTGGCGAGGTGCCTATATGGGCGATTTCCTCGGCATGCAGGATAGACAGCGTATCCATTTTGATGCATACGCCAAAAGTCAGGTAACCGATGTGCCGGTTACCGAACCGCATCTCATGGACGAGAAGAACAACCTGGCGCGCGGTACCTATAAATGGGGTACTCCTATGTATAGTAACGGCTATATCTGCAGAAATCCGGAGAAGAACAACCAGTTTCATCATTACGACATGAACCTGGTTTATATAGATGAATTGCTTTGGCATTTCCAGTTTGATGCAGATACGGCTTATATGCGCAAGATGTGGCCTGTCATCAAGAGTCATCTAGCTTGGGAAAAGCAGGCTTGGGATCCGACAATGATGGCCTTTATGATGCTTATTGCTGTATCTGGGCAAGCGATGCCCTGCAATACAACAGCGGTGCCGTGACCCATTCTTCCGCCTATAACTATCGGGCTAATCTTCTGGCAGCTCGCATCGCCGGAATCATCGGTGAGAATCCGGGGCCTTATCGGGAGGAAGCTGATAGAATACTGAAAGCTATGAACGAAAGATTATGGCTGAAGGATGCCGGACATTGGGCGGAATATCAGGATTTCATGGGATTGAAACGTGTGCATCGGGATGCGGCTCTTTGGAGCACCTATACGCCGATAGATTGTGGAGTGGGAACTCCTGAACAGAACTATCGGGCAACCAGATATATCGACCGGCATATTCCGCACATCCCTTATATATATAATAAGGTGGAATATCAGACCCTGAGCACTTCAGACTGGGCTCCTTACGAATGGAGTATCAACAATGTGGCGATGGCTGAAGTGATGCATACTGTTCTGGCTTACTATCAGGCGGGAAGAACGGAAGAGGCTTATCAGTTGCTGAAGGCAAATATTCTCGACTTCATGTATCTTGGCAGCAGTCCTGCCAACTTCGGACAGTTATCGAAGATGGATGTTGCCACAGGTGAAGGCTATCGTGATTTTGCCGATGTTACCGGCATCTCGTCCCGTGCCTTATCCAAGGCTTGTATGGTATCACACCTAACGCTTTGGAGGGTGAGTGTATCCTCCGTCCGGGCTTTCCTGCTGCCTGGGATAGTGCTTCGGTGCATACTCCTTATCTCGATTATTCGTTTAAGCGGGTGAACGGGAAGGATGTATTCGATGTTATCCAGAACTTCAAGCGACCTTTGAAACTAGTGATTCGCCAGAACCTGGGAGGCGGCAAGTATAAGGATACTGCTTTCTCTACAGATAAGGTGCAGCATATCGAGATGCCTACCATTACGCCGAAGAAAGATGAAAAGGAGAAGGTTGGAAAATATCCATTGGCAGAAAGCATTGCTGAGCAAGCTGTGGATGCCTGGGCTTCTATCAAGGGCGTGGGCAATGACTTTGCGAAGTAAACCCGAAGGAGTGCCGAGAGGTGAACATGGATAAGGCGTTTAATGCAACGTGAGCGACATCTTCAAGAACCAGTATCTTTCGCCTCGTTCACCATACACCACACTCTGTGTACCAACCCAAGGCATCGGCGACTGGTGTTCTACCAAGAAAACGGCAAACATCGATGATACCAAGTTCCGAAGCCTTATCAGGATGGGGTGTTTATGGCGAAAATAGATGGCGATTTGCGTTCCGTTCTCCGAAAGAAGGAAAAAATATCGCCTATACTTCTCTCTGGGACAAATATCCTGACAGAATCTCCGTCATGTTGAAGGGCAAGGCTTCTCATGCCTATCTCCTGTTGGCGGGTTCTACCAATCCGATGCAGTATGCTATAGAAAATGCAGTGGTAAGAGTTGAATATGCTGATGGAACCAGTGATGAACTGATGCTGACTCTACCGGTTAACTGGTGCCCGATAGAGCAGGATTTCCTGGAGAATGCCACGGCCTTCCCGCAGCCGCAACTTCGTCCTTATCGCATAGGATTGGCATCGGGAAAGGTGAGCCGTCATCTCTTCCGTGATCTTCATCTGGAAGTTAACAGAAATATGGCTGATGTGCCTGGATTCAAGAAAGCTGTGGCTGAGATTGATGGTGGAGCGGCAATCTTGCTCGATATGCCGTTAGACGGAAAGAAGAAACTGCGACACCTGACTTTGAGAACGCTCAGTAATGAAGTGGTAGTTGGATTAATGGGTATCACCCTGCAGAAATAGGCGTGAATGGGTAATAGATGAACAATAGATAGGCATGAAGCAGCTCAATCTGCCCATCCGTAAACCAGGATGTGACCAAGCCAGACGGAAATAAAAAAATAAATTAGAAATGAAAAAGAAGACAATACTTTTCGCCTCGTTGCTGCTGGGTGGGTTTTCGTTGATGGGAACCTTACCGGCTGCAGCAGCGGTGCGCGATACCATCAGCATCAACTGCGGATGGCAGTTCCATCGCGGAGATGTGAAGAATATCTCTGAGTTGAAATCAACCCAGGGCGGAGATGATGTGGTGAATCTGCCACACGATTTTCTGATAGGACAGGATTGGGTGGCTCCGGATGCCAGCGAGCGCCCGGATAACAGCGATGCGGGCAGCAATGTACGCAGCCGATTGAGTCCACGTGGCTTTAAGGAGATGGGCATCGGCTGGTATCGCTATGAACTTACTCCCAAGGCTGAATGGAAGGGAAAGCGCATCGTGCTCGACTTCCAGGGCATCATGCTGGTAGGAGATGTCTATCTGAACGGAAAGCGTATCGGTGGCACCGATTATGGCTACTTGGGTTTTGACATCGACCTGAGCAAACTTCTGAAGTGGGGGCAGGTGAATGAAATTATTGTAAAAGCGGATACCGGCAAGCCTAATAATTCCCGTTGGTATACGGGTGGCGGTCTCTTCCGTGATGTCAACCTCATCGTTACAGACAAGAATCTTTACTTCCCGCGTCATCCGCTCTTTATCCGTACAGTAAACAATAAAGAGATCAAGATTCGGGCGAATATCCTGAATCTGCAGAAGACGAAAAAGCCGCAGATTCCGGTGGAAGTCAAGATCCTGAATGCAGAAGGCAAGGTGGTGACTCTGCAGAAGAGCGAACTCCACTTCAATGCCAAATGGAGAGACCGGGAGTATGAATTGCCTTCTATCTCTTTGGAAGATGCTAAATTGTGGTCGCCGGATTCACCTTATTTATATACTGCCGAAGTGACGCTTTATGACAATGAGGGGAATATTGCCGACCAGATCAGGGAGCCGTTCGGTATTCGTACCATCGAAATGAATCCGGAGAAGGGCTTGCTCGTGAATGGCAAGAAGGTCTTGCTGAAGGGGTATGCCAACCATCATACCTCGGTGCCTTGGGTGCTGCTGCTTATCCGCGTGCCATCGAGAAGCGGCTGAAACTGATGAAGGAATTCGGCATGAACCATATCCGCACCTCTCATAATCCATACAGCGAGGATTTTCTGAAACTCTGCGATAAGTATGGCATCTTGGTGGTGGATGAACTTTATGATAAGTGGCTCACCCAGTATGCCGGAGGCAGAGTGGAATGGGAGAGCCTCTGGCAGAAGGATATTCCGGAGTGGGTGAAGCGAGACAGAAATCATCCGTCGGTCATCCTCTGGAGTCTGGGTAATGAATTGCAGCAATATAGCAACCTGCCTTTCAACGATTGGGGCGTTACGGCTTATAAGCTTCAGAAGGAGTTGCTGCACCGTTATGACGATACCCGGCTCACCACCGTGGCGATGCATCCCCGTTATCGCAACCTGGAGACTGATTCGATTCCTGCCGACCTGGCTGTGGCAACAGAAGTGAATTCTTACAACTACCGCTATATGTACTTCCCAGGCGATATGAAGCGTTATCCGGAGAAAACCTTCTATCAGAGTGAGGCGAGCGTGGCAGCTATGGGACCAAATTTCTATGAGATGGACCGCGATAAGGTACTAGGATTGGCATATTGGGGAGCCATCGATTATCTCGGTGAGAGTATGGGATGGCCTGTAAAAGGATGGAACCAGGGTGTGTTCGACCTTTCTCTTCAGTCAAAGCCGGATGCTTATTTCGTGAAGAGTATGTTCTCTGAAGAACCTGTCGTGCATATCGGAATCATCGAAAAGTTGGGTGGCAACATCCAGTGGAATGGCATCAATGTTTCTGCCGGAAAGCTTTCAGAAAACTGGAACCGTGAGGCAGGCGAGCAGGTTTCGCTCTATACCTATACCAATGGCGACGAGGTGGAACTCTTCCTCAATGGCAAGAGTCTGGGTGTGAAGAAGAACAGCAACGACCCTAAGCTCCGTGCCCGCATCAAGTGGGACAACATCGCCTATGCTCCAGGCACTCTGGTGGCTGTGGCTAAGAAGAACGGCAAGGTGGTGGCTCGCCATCAGATAGAGACCACGGGCGAGGCTGTGGCTCTGAAGCTGATTCCGGATATGGAGACCTGGTATGCTGATGGTAAGGATCTGATGCATGTTCGCATCTATGCCGTAGATAAGAAGGGCAGAAGAGTACTGAACGTGAAGGATGCCAAGGCATTCGATAAGTTGACCTTCACAGTGAAAGGCGATGCGAATATCGTGGCGGTGGATAATGGAAACATCGCATCTGATGAACTTCATATCGGAAAGACCCAGTTGGAGAAGACCATCCAGCGTCATCTCTTTCAGGGTTCCGCACTCGTGATATTGCGCGCCGGTGATAAGCCGGGAAAGATAGAGCTTTCGGTGGCTGGCGAAAAGATGAAAGCCAAGAAGTTGGTTCTGAATACGAAGTAAATATGATTCTAAAAAGTCGCCAAAATGCTGGCGACCTTTTTTTAGTTGATTTACTCGCTATATCCGTCGAATTTCGACGGATTTTCCGCTATAAGAATGCCGAATTCGCTATAATTCCGCTATAATCCGCTATAATATGTTCTCTATGATTGAGGCATGACATACCAAGTTCGTCCTTCCGCTTTTTTAGTATCCTTTGTTTTCTCTTTATTTTCTGAACTTCTTCTTAAACCATTGCAGGAATGATTCGTAAGCACTGATCTCTTCCTGATGCTGAGGCTCAGCGAAGGTAAGCTGGTCGCCGTAGGAATCACCATGCTGGTCGGGGAAGATAATCATCAGGTTGGTACCTGAGAAGTATTTCGTGATTTCCTCCGGCAGACGCTCCAGTGCTGTCTTGTAAGATACGGTTCCCTTACGGGCGGTTACTATCACGAACAGGTGGTCTGGAGATATCTGCGAAGCCAGCTGCGGCAACTCGTTCCAGTGAATCATCTGTGTATAATCAGCACGCACTTCCGGATGCCGGTTCTTGATATATTCATTGATGAGCGCCAGACTTTCTTCTCTGCCATGAAACTGGATGCGGCAGTCTAGGTTGCCGGCAAGTCGGGCTAGGCGTTCCAGCCAGCGGTAGAAACCCGGCTCAAACTCTGCTCTCGAAGGTACGGCTACCTGTATTCTTCTCAATGTATTCAACGGCTGTCTGATGCGTGCCATGATGATCTGTCGGCTCAATCCGTTGAAGAGACTCTGGTGGAATTCTCCCCAGAACTTTGGCGAAACCTCAGGATGCATGTGCATTCCAATGATAATCTCAGAACATTGGAACTCGTTGAAGGCATGCTTGATGCCGTTGGCGATGTTGGCGGCAATACGAACCTGGGTCTGCGTCATCACATCGGTGGCAGCAGCCAGCTGACTGCAATGTTCCAGAAGCCGTCTTCCCTGTTCCTGGTTGTATCGCATGTCCTTGTCTTCATATACCACATTCAGGCAGATGAGTCCCCTGTTCAGTTTCTGATTTCTCACCAGAAACGCCAGACTCATCAGGTTGTCGGCATATTCAGGATATTTCACCGGAACCAGAATCTTCTCATCGCTCACCTTCTTGTCGTCTTCCGCATCAGGCAGTTCCTTGTCTCTCAGGATAATCTTCTGCGAAGACCGGTCGGTAAGGATGGATGAGATGATGCAGGTAATCAGAATCATCATAACCACACCATTGAGCATATCATCGTTGACGAGGTAAGTGCCCGGTGCAACGAGCAGATGCATACCCACCATCACCATGGCGATACTTCCGGCAGCATGAGCCGAAGTGAGTCCGAACATCATGTGACCCGAAGAAAGTGGCAATCGGAAACCCAGACAGGCGATATAGCTGCGATGCTTTGCCCAGGGTTCCGAAGAAGGCGATGCAGAATACTACCCACAGAATATGACTGCCCTGAAACAGCAGATTGATATTGATCAGCATGCCCACACCTATCAGGAAATAAGGAATGAAGAGGGCATTGCCGATAAACTCGAGGCGGTTCATCAGTGGCGAAACATGCGGAATATATCTGTTTAATATCAGACCGGCGAAGAAAGCACCGAAAACGCCCTCAATGCCCACTATCTGCGAAAGTGCCGCACTCATAAAGAGCATCGAAAGTACGAAGATAAACTGCATCACCGCATCGCTGTATCTTCGCAAAAACCATCTTGTAAGTCGGGGAATCAGTATGATCATCACGCCACAATAGGCGGCAAACTTGAGGGTGAAGAATACCCAGAACAGTACACCGTCATGCTTGCTGAACGATGCTACCAGTCCGGCAAGCATAATCAGGCTATGAGCAGCGAAATCATGCTCGACCCCACACTCAGCGTAACGCTCGGTTTCTGTTGCAGTCCGTATCTCGAAACGATAGGATAGGCAATCAGCGTATTGGATGCCATGATGCAGCTCAGCAGGAAGGAAGCCTTGGCAGAGTAGTGGAGCAACCAGATACTCATGCCGTATGTGAGGAAGAACGGAATAAAACAGGTGAGCAGGCCATAGATAAGCAGTCGCGACTTGTTCTTTTTCATGCCTTCCATATCCATCTCCAGGGCAGCGAGGAACATGATGTAATAGAGTCCCACCTTTCCGAAGAGCTCAAACGAAGAGTCTCTCTCCAGGATATTCAGTCCGTATTTGCCTATGAGCACACCTGCCAGCACCATACCGATGATGTGCGGGATACGGAGTTTACCCATGATGATAGGGGCAAAGAGGATGATGAGGAGCACTACGAAGAATATCAACGTAGGGTCAGTGATAGGGAAGTATTGAGCGATATGGAACATAGGCTTCTTCTTTTTTGTTATACTTAAAGAGGGATTTCTGCATCAGCATTCATCCCTCCCTTTCTGTTTTTGACTGCAAAAGTACGAATAAATCTTGAAAGCACAAAGTTTTTCTGCCCTTATCCTACAATCATGGTGATATTTTTGCATGCTCACTATTGTTTCTGTCTTTTCAAATCCCTATCCACCATGGCACAGACACAGGAATCAGACCATACGTTTTCTGCCGTTTCAATCATGTCGATGATGGTATAGATTGGCAGGATGATGCCCATGATGCCGATAGGAGCATTGATACCGGACATCAGAGATAGGGTAAGGAAATAACATCCCATCGGTACTCCTGCATTACCCACTGCTGAGATAACTGAAATGAAGAGCCAGAGAATCATCGTAGTCCAAGGTAAAGGCATTCCTCCATTCTGCATCAGGAATAAGGAAGTTACGAGGATAAACGCAGCGCAACCATTCATGTTGATGGTAGTACAGATAGGTAATACAAAGCGGGAAACCTGATTGGAAACTCCCAGTCTGTCTTCTGCTGTCTGCATCGTCACCGGCAACGTAGCAGCAGAACTCTTTGTAAACAGAGCCATTAATACTGCCGGCATCATCTTACCCAAAGTGCGCACTGGATTCAAACCTCTTGCCAAAAGGAAGAGCGGAAGGATGATGAAGAATTGAATGACATTACCTCCCAGGATAACAGCTACGTACTTTCCTAGAGAAGCCATCACGATACCCGCAGAGAACTGGGCTGAAAGTTGTGCTGCAAAGGCAACGATACCCAGAGGCAGAGCCCAGATTAATCCATGAATCAGCATGAAGAGCAGATCCTGTAATCCAAACAATCCCTTCATCACGACTTCTTTCTTATCGCTTGATGGCATCTTGCTAAAGCAATACCTGCTGCTGCCGCCAAAATCAATATAGAGAGTACATTTCCTTCGGCAAACGGCTTGATGATGTTGTTGGGTATTACCCCAAGAATATGGTCATAATAGCTGGTTTCTCCCAGCTTTTGGGGAACATCCGCCATACCGCTCTGTACCAAGGCTGTAGGTAAATTGCCTGGAGATACGATGTTGTAGAGCACCAGTCCCACTGCTGCAGCTGCTATCGTCGTGAGCAGGGTGTAGGTGATGGCGTGGCGGAATATCTTACCGGTATCTGCCTGGTTGCCAAGGATGCCAGGGTTGTGATAACAGCCAAGGCTATGGTTGGTACTGCCAGAAGCTGGAATAAGCGGGTATAGACCGTGGCTATGAAGTTCATCATACCATCCAGCCAGCTGATGCCGAATATCCCCAAGACGGCGCCTACTATCAAAGCGCCAATCCATAGTACCAGCTGCCGGGTTTGCTTATTCTTCACACCTTTTTGCTTACTGCAGCCAGCATTGCTATCTGGCTGTCTATTTCCAATATTATTCATTGTTTCTACCATGATTTTAAACTATTATTTTCAAACGGCAAAGGTATTATTTTTTTTCCTTGTCAACAATCCCACAAATATGGTATTTTGCAATCTCGTTATTTTTTCGGACTATTTTTTTGCTTGTATCATTATTTTTTGTAACTTTGCCGAAAGAATTTAAAAAGGCAGCAATATGAAATATCCTATAGGAATACAAGACTTCGAAAAAATCATAGAGGGTGGATATGTATATCTTGATAAAACTAGCCTCGTTTATGATTTGGTGCAAAATGGCAATATATACTTTCTGTGTCGTCCTAGACGATTCGGAAAGTCGTTGCTCGTATCTACTTGAAATACTATTTTGAGGGAAAAAAGGAGTTGTTCAAGGGGCTTGCCATCGACAAGCTGGAGAAGGAATGGAAGCAATATCCTGTGTTTCATTTAGACTTCAATGGCATTAATTTTACTGATGCAGGAATGTTGGATAAAACCCTGTTTGGTTTTGTTGAACGACAGGAAAAAATATATGGGAGGGATGAGTTGGCTGAAGGATTGGGAAGCCGATTTGTATCTGTCCTCAAAGCTGCCCATGAGAAAACTGGTCTTCGTGCTGTTGTCTTGATTGATGAATACGACAAGCCTTTGCTAGATGTCTTGGACCAAGATTTGAATATTACAATCAATGGTCAGAAGAGAAAGTTGGAGGAATGGAATAGAGAAGTTTTGAAAGGTTTTTATTCAGTTTTCAAGGCAGCCGATGCCGATTTGCAGTTCGTTTTGTTGACTGGCGTTACCAAGTTCTCTCAGGTGAGTGTGTTCAGTGGTTTTAACCAACCTGATGACATCAGTATGGATGAGCATTACGAGGCACTTTGCGGTATTACGGAAGAGGAGCTGTATTCCACTTTCGAGGAACAGATAAAAGCGATGGCTGTGAGATATAAGACCACAGAGGAGGGGATGAAATACAAATTGAAGAGGAAGTTTGATGGTTATCATTTTAGCTCAGACATGCTCGATATCTATAATCCGTTTAGTATCTTGAATTCTTTGAGCAAGAAGAGACTAAGTGACTTTTGGTTTCGTACTGGTACACCAACTTATTTGGTTCGCTTGCTTTCCCATTTTAAGGAGAATTTGAATGAATTGACAGGCAAGTATTATCCAACAAGTAGTTTCGTGGATTATCGAGCAGATGTAGAAGCGCCATTGCCTATGATTTATCAGAGTGGCTATCTTACGATAAAGGATTGGAACATGAATATGGATTCCTATCTTTTGGATTTTCCGAATGATGAGGTGAAAAATGGATTCCTTACTTTGGTGGCTACTAGCTATTTGCAGCCAAAAGAATCGACAGATGCTTTTGTTTTACAAGTGGTGAGTGCTATGGACGTGGGCGATTGCCATCAGTTGGAGAATCTGATGACTTCCTTCTTTGCCAGCATTCCTTATAGCCAGCGTCGCAAGGACGATGAGCGAGAGAAGGAACGTTACTTCCAATACACCTTCTATCTCGTATTGAGAATGATCAGCTGTTTCACGGTGTTCATTGAAAAGCAGCAAAGCGAAGGTAGGGTAGATTGCGTGGTTGAGACCCAGAACTATATCTACATCTTCGAATTCAAACGTGATGGTTCGGCAGAGGAAGCCCTGAAGCAGATAGAGAATATGGGCTATGCCAGGGAATATGCAGCAGATGGCAGAAAGATTTATCAGATAGGCTGCAACTTCTCATCGAAGACGGGAACCATTGATGGGTGGAAAATGAAGTAAGTACTCCGTAAGAATATCCCGAAGATGTAGTGATGTGGTGTTGTTAAGAATGAAACTTTTTTACATTAGCTTGCCTGAGATTCTCGTATTTTCAGACGCTTATTGTTTCTTTGAGAATATCGCAATTATGAAGAAGAACAGAAACTTGTTGATAGTCAGATGTTTGTAATTTCTTGACAAGATGATGCCGTTGAGGAAAATCTATAGTTGTACGACTATAACCCCTATAGTTGTACAACCATAACTCTATAGTTGTACAACCATAGCATGTATAGTCGTACAACTGTAACTTTATAGTCGTACAACTATAGGTCTTGTTCTTAATATAGAGCAGAAAACAAGGATTTCCAGCCTCTCAATCCTCTTGTTTTTATCGCTAGATTCCAAACTTGTAGGTATATGAATTTTGGTTATAAAATTTGACGGGAGGTATTTTTGCAATTGTAATTTGAACTAAAAAAAGTAGAAATAAAGAATGAATACAACAAAGTTAACAAGAGAAGAAGCGTTGCGTCGTTGGAATGCTTCTAAGGAACCAAACGTAAAATGGTTGAAAAGCTAGAAACCTTGGTAAGGAATAGTTGTCTTGAACGTACAGGCAAAGAACCTATTGGGATAGAAGTATGGTAGTCGAAACTTTGTCTCTAGACACGATAAATGCCAATTCTTTGCAAAGTTTGCTGCAAACCTTGCAAACTTTGTAGAGACTAAGAGTTGGTACGGAGAGGGTACGGAGTTGGTACGGAGCGGGTCTAGCTATGATATCTTGTGGGGAGGTTTGCAAAAACTAAAGTATTACATGATGGAAAAGATTATTGTTGACGTTGCGTGGTGCGACAGAAATTATGGTGGTTCTCTTGGTAGTAATGTACCAGGAGCGGTGGTTTTTACAGCACCAACTTTGAAGTTTGCAAAAAGAAGCAAAGGAAAGTCTGGAGTTTCATATTGAAGGCCTTGTGGAAAATGGGGAAGATGTTCCCGAATGGCTGAAGAATGGGGATTATGAGTTTGAGTATAATATTATAGGATAAGATCAGTTGTGTGTCTGATTTAGCAAAGAGGGTGTGTCATAAGTTAATGATTCACCCTTTTTTGTTTGTTGGAATGTTACTGATATGTTGTTGGAAAACATAGTATAAGTTGTTAGAAAAGATAGTATATGTTTTTGAGTTAGTTAGTATCTCCGGTCGCATATTAGCTGATATGCGCTTGCACAACAGGTGATGTGCATGCGTAGGTCAACTGTTATGCGCCAACTTTAATTTAGACTTATGACGCCTCCTCTTTGTCATTTGGTACATACAGAATGGCATTTCATACAAGGTAGGTTTAGATATTTGGCTGATAGAAATAATCTTCTTACTTTTGCGCTCGTAATCGGGAAACGATAGAAAAGAAAAAAAAGTGGAACGAGGAACATGAAGTATAACCCTTTAATATATAATAAGGTATGAAGAAGGTAATGTTGATTTTAGCCATGATGCTAAGTGTAATGAGTGTAAATGCTCAGTTTGTAGAGTATAAGCCAGTATATACAAATCCACCTGCCCAGCAATATTCTGTGCCATCATTTGGCTTGGAGATGCCGCAGATGCCTCAGCCTACGGAGGAATATACTGATGTTGGTGCTTATTATATTAAGAACAATCAAGTTGTGAGAGTCAAGATTCGTGTGAGAGAAACGTATAGTGGTGGACGCAGATCATTGACTGTTGTTGGTTATTATGGTGGTCCTTTGGATAGTTTGTTGGGAACACATGCACTCGTTAGCAAGGTGGTTAGAAACCTAGACGGAGAGGTTGTAGCCAATAATTTTGAGTGGAAGGCGAACACGGCGCCTTTCGGTAAAGTGTACTTTAATTTGTAAAGCCGTTTAAGGATATAGGCATTGAGGTTGTCACGGAATAGAAATGTGGAAGTATTTTTCTCTCGGCAATGGCAGCGTTCAATGCCTTTTTTTGTCCTCGGGATAAAAAACATCGCTAAAAGTTTTGGCAGTATCAGGAATAATGCTTACTTTTGCGGTCAGAGTTGGAGCAGACGGAAAAGAACGGCTGCGATGAAGACTCAAATGAATGAGCGTATTGAACGTTATCTTGCGATAGAAATGTGGAAGTTTCAAAGTCTGCTAACGATAAATAGGCAATGATGCTCACGTCTAAGGATTATTGTATCTTTTTCTCTATGGAAGAAGATGTTAATATACTCTATGGCGTGGGCTATTGCATTATTACTTGCTGACGGGTCCTTCCACAACCTCTATCCGGTAATAAGCAATAGTCCCACGCTTTTTCATTGAAAACTTAATGACCGATAGCTACTTCTGGGAACAAGTCAGCGATGTAAATGGTAAATATGGATAGTCAATTTATCGTATTCAATACAAAGACGGAACTCTTAAGATTAGATGTTTCCAAAATTGTTTATTTCGAAGGAGATGGCAATTATACACAGATTGTTACTATTAACAAGCTGAAGGCTGTTGTTTGTCTGAATTTGACCCAGATGGAGAAGTACTTGGCAGAGCATCTTGTAGATTGCAAGAGTATTTTTATGCGAGTGGGTAAGCGCTTTATCATCAACACAGGCTACATCTATCAGGTCAATACGCAAAAGCAACAGTTGATATTATCCGATTATGAGCATTTTGCTTTTGCTTTGGGTATTTCTAAGGAAGCCTTGAAGCAAATGAAGGATTTACTCATAACTAAAAAATAAACTAATCAAGCAAAGAATTTTATGGAATTAATCATTGGACGTGATGCTAGTACATCTCAATTGAGAATAACGATGGGGCAGCAATCCAAGACTTTTGGGGGTGCTGGAAGTGTTCCTATGACTGTGAGCCGTCAACACTGTAGTTTGACCATTAATCCAGATGGTTCTTATAGAATTATGAATCTAAAACCTCAGAATGTTACTTTTGTCAATGGAGTGGAAATAATGGCAAAGACTATCATGGAAAAGGATAAAATAGAACTTGGTCCAAGCAAATTTTTGGTTAGTTGGGATTGGATAAAGAGTTTTATTCCTCAAATGGTAGATTTTCGTCCATTGCAGCGTGTTTGGGAAGAATATGATGAACATAAACTTGATCAGCAAATAGCTGACCGCAAGTTTAATTCTCTTCGTGGCATTACTGGTTTGATTACTATGGGAGCCATCGCTTTGAGCATCATTTTCCCAGAATTTAGAGAGACTCCTCTTTATATAGGCTTGTATCTCTTTGGTATTTTGATTTCTGTAGGCTTTACTGTAAAAGCATATAAGGATTCTTCTAAGGGACCATTAAGGCAGAAGCAGTTGACAGAAGAGTTTCAGCAGCATTATGTTTGCCCTCATTGTCATCACTTCCTGGGTTTTCAGTCTTATGAAGTTTTGATGCAGAATGAGGCTTGTCCTTATTGCAAGGCTAAAATTAAAAAGTGATTTTGTACAATAGAAGATAGGTTTTGTGTAATGAGTACAAAAAAAGTACCTATCTATTTGTTATTTCACTATATTTGCATCAGTTAGTGTGTCCTGAGACAGAATGAAGTCTGATATTGGCTATATTTGATAGACTTCTGTCGTAACTTCTAAAGAGATGGTGGCAGACCCACCGCATTCGGCATGCAGGTGCTGATTGCAAACCACTTTGTGCTGCTCTGATGGAAACTGATGGGTAGTGAACGACAATTGAAAGTCTTCCGTAAGGTTGGCAAGGTATGTGTCAAGGAGATGAACGCAAGTGAACCATTGATGAAGCATCGTTAGCAAATTTAGCAAGTCACATCAGAACCAAGGTGTTTATTGAATCTTGGGATAATGGCAGAGGAAACCTGTTTACTGTCTGCTGGGTGTGCGGTGTAAAGGTGGCATGAACTTGACATGGGCTCTTTAGAGGAACAGGAGAAATAGGCATGGAATGCCAAGGGAAAATGCCGAGAGCCGTGACACGCAAGGCAGAAAGTACCGATGTCCATGTCTGTGGCGGACTACCTCGCAGTAGTGTTGAAGTCTCTGTAATGGGGATGGAGTGAAGGGGGTAGCGTGCTTAGCCAAATTTAAAGTCCAACTTAAGAAATTGAGGATGAAACAATGAACGAGGCAAAACCTTTTGTAAT